>JACCDW011327669.1_pt1 | contig 24682 bp, 17 predicted proteins | sample 7449781 | NCBI WGS metagenome assembly JACCDW01 (sample SAMN15323449, study PRJNA562643) | freshwater metagenome | isolation source: river surface water | place: USA:Blue River Watershed | collected 2017-08-18
ACCCTTGCTGGCATTTGTCGGCGTCTCGGCCCTCGCCTCCGGTGAGGAAACCTACAAAGCCGTGTGCGCCAGCTGTCATGCCAACCGGGTGGCCAACGCGCCCCAGGTGGGGGACAAAGCCAAGTGGGCCCCTTTGATCGCAGAAGGTCAAGTGATCCTCACCGCCCATGGCTATGTGGGGGTTCGGGCCATGCCGCCCAAAGGAGGCAAACCGGATTTGTCGGTGGCAGGTTTTGCCGAGGCCTTGAACTACATGGTGAATCAGTCAGGCGGCAACTGGAAAACACCCGGTAACACGATGTTGAAAGACATTGAAGCCGAAATAGCGAGACGTCAAAAGGGCAAACGGGATTGATGGCTTCAAGTGCGGTGCTCTGCCTTGTCAGCCCCCGCTGTCACCAGGTGATCCGTGACTTCACTGCCTGCCCCAGCCCAATCACCGCCATCGCGTAATAACTGCTCCAGTTGTACCGCGTGACCACATAGAAGTTCTCGGTGCCCGCCACATAGCTGTTGGGCGCATCACCATTCTGAAGCTCCACCAAGGCGTACGGGCCGGGATGTTGCTGGGCTGCCTCAGGCAGCTGCACGCCCTTGGCCTGCAGGGTCTCCAGGCTGAAACTGGGCAGGATGTCGGGGGCCAGCAAGATCTCCATGTCCTGTTCGCTGGCTTGCAGCTGAATGGTGTGGTGGGTGGGCAGTCCTGGCTTCCAGCCAAACGCCTTGAAGTAGTTGGCCACTGAGCCAATGGCGTCCACTGGGCTGTTCATCAGGTCGATCTGGCCATCGCCATCGAAGTCGACTGCAAAGCGTGCCCAGCTCGATGGCATGAATTGCGGCCAGCCCATGGCGCCTGCGTAGCTGCCGCGCCACGCACGTTTGGGGTGTCGCTTGAGTTGAACCAGAAAATGTCCGAGTTCGGCGCGAAAAAAGTCGCGCCGCTCGTTGGCCCGTGGGTGTTCGGTGGGAAAGTCCAAACTCAGGGTGGCCAGGGCATCGAGGACGCGGTAGTTGCCCAGGTGTCGTCCGTAGTAGGTTTCTACGCCAATGATGCCCACGATGATGTCGGCCGGCACGCCATAGCGCGATTCGGCGCGCGCCAGCGCCTGGCGGTGTTCTTGCCAGAAGGCCAGTCCTGCCTCGATGCGTTTGGGCTCGATGAAGCGGTCGCGGTAAGCGGCCCAGTTTTTGCGTTGACCGACCGCAGGGGGCAACACCAGGCGCGCAATACTCTGGATCTGTCGGGCTTGCCCCAGTTGCTGTCGCACCCAGGCTTTGGGCAGCGCGTGTTGCGCAGCGAGGCGATCGGCCAGTTCTTGTACATCGCTGCGCTGACCGTAAGCGGGCCCGCTGGGCGAGACTTCACGGCGAGGGCCAGGCTTGCTAGCCAACGCATCGGGTAGGAGCAGGGTCAGACCCGTGAAGAGGGCCAGCGAGACGGCCATGCGGCCGAGGAAACGGTCAGAAGAATTCACTGCCCTTGCATGATATCAAGCCTGCAACAGACCGCACCCTCGTGTGGTCGTGGCTGCGTGGTAAGCTAAAAAACCATGTACAAGACTGGTTTTTACACGCATCCCGACTGTTGGCGCCATGACATGGGACAGGGGCATCCGGAATGCCCGCAGCGCCTGGATGCGATCCGCGACCGTCTGCTCGTCTCGGGCGTCAGTCTGGGGCTCACCGAGATCGAGGCCCCCGAGGCATCGATGTCCGATGTCGAACTCGCGCATGACCGCCTGCACGTCGCAGCCTTGCGCGGCATGTCCGATCGGTTGCGGGAAGAACTGGCTGCTGGTGGACCTGAGCACGCCGCCCTGGACCCGGACACCTTCATCAATGCCTACACCTGGGATGCCGCCTTGCACGCAGCCGGTGCCGCCGTGGCTGCCACCGATGCGGTGATGGCCGGCGAGTTGCGCAACGCATTTTGTGCGGTACGCCCGCCTGGGCATCACGCATCGCGCGCCAAGGCCTCGGGGTTTTGTTTTTTCAACAACGTGGCCATTGCGGTCAAGCATGCCCTGGAGCGCCATGGCCTGCAGCGCGTGGCGGTGGTGGATTTTGATGTGCACCATGGCAATGGCACGGAGGACATCCTCGCCGGGGACGACCGTGTCTTGATGGTGAGTTTTTTTCAGCACCCCTTCTATCCCTATTCGGGCACCGAGCACCCGGCGTCCAACATGCTGAATGTGCCGGTGCCGGCCTACACCCGCGGCATGGATATTCGCGGGTTGGTGGACGATGTCTGGATGCCACGTCTGCAAGCGCACCGACCCGAGCTGATCGTCATCAGCGCTGGTTTTGATGCGCACCGTGAGGACGACATGGGCCAGCTGGGACTGGTCGAGAGCGACTATGCTTGGATCACGCAACGGCTGGTCGAACTGGCGAATCGGCATGCGCAGGGGCGCATCGTGTCATGCCTGGAGGGAGGCTACTCGCTCAGTGCCCTGGGGCGCAGTGTCGAGGCCCATTTGCGCGTGCTGGCTGACCTGTGATGCCAGCCCATCGCTTGAGTGCTGCTTGCAGCGTTGTGGTAGGACCTGAGGGAGAGCCGCGTTGAATGACTTGATGCAGTTGATGGAGGATCTGCAACGCCCGGGTGTGGCGTTGGAGTGGACGTTCCTGGTGGGCAGTTTGTTGCTGGCCTGGTTGTTCACCCGCGCACTGCAACGCCGTGTCCAGGTTCGCTCGTCGGTTTGGTTGGGTGAGAGCCCGTTCCAGGGCTTGCTGTTTCCCGTTTGTGCGTTGGCCCTGGTGTATCTGTCGCGGGTGGTGCTGGCGCAGCACCACATGCCGGTGGCGGTGCTGCGGCTGGCCTTGCCCATGCTGGTGTCTCTCGTGGCCATTCGTTTCATGGCGCGCGTGCTCACGGTGGCTTTTCCGGCTTCCTCGCTGGTGACACTGATCGAGCGCTTTGTGTCCTGGGTCGCCTGGCTGGCGGCCGTGCTGTGGATCACCGGCTGGCTGCCCATGGTGCTGACCGAACTGGAGTCCATCCGCCTTCATTTCGGCAAATCGCATCTGGATTTGCGCACCCTGCTGGAGGGGGTGATCGCGTCGCTGCTGATGCTGGTGAGCGCCTTGTGGCTGTCCTCCACGATCGAGCATCGGCTGCTCTCGCAAGCGGTGCAGGACTTGTCGATGCGCAAGGTGGCGGGCAATGCCTTGCGCGCTGTGCTGCTGTTTGTGGGCTTGCTGCTGTCCCTGTCAGCGGTGGGGGTGGACTTGACCGCGCTGTCCGTGCTGGGCGGCGCCATCGGCGTGGGCCTGGGCTTTGGCTTGCAAAAACTCGCGGCCAACTATGTCAGCGGGTTCGTAATTCTGCTGGAACGCTCCCTTCGCATTGGTGACCATGTGAAGGTCGACGGATTTGAAGGCAAGGTGACCGACATCAAAACTCGCTACACCCTGATCCGCGCGGTCAACGGACGCGAATCCATCGTGCCCAACGAGTTGCTGATGTCGCAGCGCGTGGAGAACCTGTCGCTGGCCGATCCCAGCATCCTGTTGACCTGCCAGGTCACAGTGGCCTATGGCAATGATGTGCCGCAGGTGCAGCAGTTGTTGGTGGAGGCGGCCTTGTCGTGCCCCCGTGTCTTGAAAGAACCCAGCCCCGCCGCTCACTTGATGCAATTGGGGCATGACGGCCTGGAATTCACCCTGGCTTTTTGGATACGGGACCCGGACAACGGGCAAACCAACGTCCGCTCCAGCGTCAACATCGCCATTCTCGAGGCCTTGCGCAAGGCCGGCATCGAGGTGCCGTACCCCAGCAGCAAGCAACCACTGGACCGCGTGCCGCAGGTGCCTTGACAGCAGAAAGACAGCAGGGAGGCAGCACCAAGACAGGCGGCACGTGTCAGAAGACAGCCGGTGGCTGCCCTCTGACGGGTCAGTCCATCAGTGATGGCAACCACAGGCTCATGCCGGGGAACATCACCAGCATCATGAGCATGAAGGCCATGATGGTCACGAAGGGCCAGCACCCTCTGAAGATTTGCCCCAGGCTCACGCCGGGCAGCAGGGCGTTGAGCACAAAGAGGTTCATGCCCACCGGCGGCGAGATCAGGCCGATCTGCACCACCATCACAATCAACACGCCAAACCACACCGGGTCAAAGCCCAGTGCCAGCACAATGGGGAAAAACAGCGGGATGGTCAGCAACACCATGGTGAGCTCTTCCATCACTGTGCCCAGCACGATGTAAATCACCATCATCGCCACCACCACCATGGTGGGCGACAAGCCCATGTGGGTGATCCACTCCTTGAGGTCCATGGGCATGGTGGTGAAGTTCACGAAGTTGGCAAACACCGAGGCGGCAATCAGCAGGGTGAACAGCATGGCCGTGGTGCGCGCCGATTCCACCAGCACCTCATAAAGAGATCTGAGGGTCAGGCGGCCTCGTGCCAGCGCAAACAGGAATGCCCCCGCGGCCCCAATACCGGCCCCTTCAGTCGCCGTGAAGATGCCGCCATAGATACCGCCCAGCACAATCACCACCAGCAGGGCCACGCCCCAGATGCCGCGCAGGGCTTGCCAGCGTTCGGCCCAGGTGCTGCGTTTGCCGGCCGGCGCATGGTCGGGGTCCAGCGAGGTGATGACGGCAATGCCCACCATCATCAGGGCCGCCGTGGCCAGCCCAGGAATGACACCGGCCGCGAACAGCTTGCCGATGTGGGTTTCGGTGATGATGCCGTAGATCACCATGATGGTGGAGGGCGGAATCATGATGCCCAGGGTGCCCCCAGCCGCCATCACCCCGGTGGACAGGGAGTCGCTGTAGCCCAGTTTTTTCATCGATGGGTACGCCACCTTGCTCATGGTGGCTGCCGTCGCAATGGAGGAACCACAGATGGCGCCAAAGCCGGCGCAGGCCGCCACGGTGGCATGGGCCAAGCCCCCACGCAAGTGGCCAATGAAGGCATTGGCCGCCTGGAACAGTTCGTGCGCGAGGCCAGCTCGGGCCACAAAGTTGCCCATCAGGATGAACAGGGGCACCACCGACAAGGTGTAGGCAAAGCCGGTTTCGTACACCACCTGCGCCGTGCTGGCCAAGGCGGGTTGCCAGCCGCGAACGTAGGTGATACCGGCCAGACCCACCACGCCCATGGAAATCGCCAACGGGACACGCAACAGCGCCAGAACAAAAATGGCCGCAAAGCCCAACAGGGTTTCAATCACAGCGCGGCTCCTTCGCCTTCTTGCAGGGCCTGGGGAGGACGAATCATGAGGGCCAGGTGCACCAAACCGGTGATGCCGCACAGCAGGCTCATGCCATAGATGAACGGGGCCTTGGGAATATGCAGTTGTGCGGTGGTTTCGCCGGTCTCGGTGAACTGCTGGCCGGTTGTCCACATGAGCACCATCAGGCCCAGCAGGAGGCTGCCGCACAGCAGGTTGACCAGCACGCCTTGCAAGCGCAAAAACCAGCTCGGCCAGAGGCTGTCGAGCGAATCGAACACCACATGCTCTCCGCGACGGGACACCAGGGGCAGGGCGGCAAAGATGACGACCACCATCAACAGCTCTGTCAGTTCCAGGGAACCCGTGATGGAGCGCGACATCAGCTTGCGACCCCCCACATCAAAAAAGGTGAGCGTCATGATGGCAAACAAGGCCAACGCACACAGCAGGCTGCAGAGTTTTTCAAGCAGAGTGTTCAAGAGCAGGCCTTTCGATCCTGTGACAAAGGGGTGCCGAGATGGGGCAGAACTATACGCTGGCGCTGGACAAACAAAACGGCCTCAAGAGGCCGTTGTGTCAGGACGCAATGCCGTTTACTTTTCCATCTTGGCAATCTCGGCCCGGAATTCGGCCAGCACCTTGGCGGCATTCTTCAGGCCTTTGCCTTCGGCGTCCTTGATCCACTTGGCTTCCAGCGGGGACGTCTTGGCTTTGACGTCTGCCACAAACTTGGCGTCGGCCTTGGTGACCACCACGTTGTTGGCCTGCATCAGGGCGTAGGCACGGCGATCCACCTTGTCCCAGCCACGGCCATACAAGCGAGCAGCAAACTCACCCGACACGGCGTCGACGATTTTTTTCTCTTCCGGGCCCAGCTTGTCGTACTTGGCCGGGTTCATCATGAACACGAAGCTGGTGTTGTACAGGCCGCCGGGGAAGGTGGTGGCGTGACGGATGATCTTCTCGATTCTGAACGATTCGGTGGACTCGGCGGGGAACAAGGTGCCATCCATCACGCCGCCAGAGAGCAGCTCGTACGAGTCGGGTGCCGGCTTGAGCGTGACGTTCATGTTCAGGCTCTTGGAGATCTCGTTGACCATGCCGCCGCCCACCCGGAACTTCAGGTTGGCAAGGTCGTCCACCTTGGTGATGGCTTGCTTGGTGTTGAAGACGATACCGGGGCCGTGGGTGAAGAACGACAGTACCTTTACGCCCTGGTGCTCGGCGGTGAATTCGGGGTACTTGGAGGCGATGCGGTTGTAGGCCACCGAGAGCGCTTCGGCGCTGTTGCCCAGGAAGGGCAATTCGGTCATCTGGGTCAGCACGAAGCGGCCGGGTGTGTAGCCGTGCACGGTGAAGGACAGGTCGAGCACGCCGCTCTTGACCGCGTCGTAGGTGCCGGGCGCTGCCGTGGGAGCGCGGGGCAGGATGTTGCACTTGACCTTGCCATTGGTGCGCTGCTCAACGGTGTCGCACCACTCCTTCTGGGCCAGCGACAGGGTGTGGGTGGGCCCCACCCAGCTGGAGGCCGTGAGGATGGTTTGGGCTTGGGCGGACACGCCCAACAGGGCAGATGCAGCCAGGGCAAAGGCAAAACGTTTCATGGGAACTCCGAACTGAGACAGATCAAGACTGTAACCCGTGAGACCCGTGGGGTCTCTCATGGCTTACCCGAATTAACCGACTGATCGGTCTGTTAATCTGGGCCTACAGCTGAAAAGAAAACTTTCAAGCACCTGACGGGCGAGCCGCAGCGGGTTTTTTGCGTGCGTGACCGGGCGCGAAGCACATTAAGATGCGTTGTTTGGGATGCGCTGCCCCATCGACCCGGGGCAGGGCCAAATCCCCTACAATTGACGTTTACGTAAACGTCAATCGTGAACCGTCAATTTTTTGATAACTCTGGAGCAAACCCATGAAGGTCTTGGTACCTGTCAAGCGCGTGGTGGATTACAACGTCAAGGTCCGCGTGAAGTCGGACAACACGGGGGTGGACATCGCCAACGTGAAGATGAGCATGAACCCCTTTGACGAGATTGCGGTGGAAGAGGCCGTGCGCTTGAAAGAGAAGGGCGCTGCCACCGAGGTGATCGCGGTGTCGTGTGGCGTGACCGCCTGCCAGGAAACCTTGCGCACCGCCATGGCCATTGGCGCCGACCGTGCCATCCTGGTGGAGACCAGCGAAGAACTCCAGCCCCTGGCGGTGGCCAAGCTGCTCAAGGCCCTGGTGGACAAAGAGCAACCGGGTCTGGTCATCCTGGGCAAGCAAGCCATTGATGACGACTGCAACCAGACCGGTCAGATGTTGGCCGCACTGGCCGATCTGCCCCAGGCCACGTTTGCCTCCAAGGTGGAAGTCGCCGACGGCAAGGCCCGTGTCACCCGCGAGGTGGACGGTGGCCTGGAAACCCTCTCCATGAGCTTGCCGGCCATCGTCACCACCGACTTGCGCCTGAACGAGCCGCGCTATGTCACGCTGCCCAACATCATGAAAGCCAAGAAGAAGCAGCTGGATGTGGTCAAGCCGGAAGACCTGGGCGTGGACGTCACACCCCGCATCAAGACCCTCAAAGTGACCGAGCCGCCCAAGCGCAGTGCCGGTATCAAGGTGCCCGATGTGGCTACCCTGGTGGACAAACTCAAGAACGTGGCCAAGGTCATCTGAGCGCCCCAACCCCGAATTAGAAAGACATTGTCATGAGCATCCTGGTTATTGCAGAACACGACAACGCGTCCTTGAAGGGCGCCACGCTCAACACCGTCACCGCGGCCTTGGCTTGTGGTGGCGAGGTCCATGTGCTGGTTGCGGGCCACAACGCGGCAGGGGCAGCGCAAGCTGCTGCCCAAGTCGCCGGTGTGGCCAAAGTGCTGCACGCCGACTCGGCCGCCCTGGCCCACCAGCTGGCCGAAAACGTGGCTGCCCAGGTGCTGGCCGTGGCCAGTGGCTACACCCATATCCTGTTTGCCGCCACGGCAAGCGGCAAGAACGTGGCGCCCCGCGTGGCGGCCAAACTCGATGTGGCGCAGATCAGCGACATTACCAAGGTCGAGAGCGCCGACACCTTCGAGCGCCCGATCTATGCCGGCAACGCCATTGCCACAGTGCAGTCTGCGGACGCCACCAAGGTGATCACCGTGCGCACCACCGGCTTTGACGCTGCAGCCGCCACCGGTGGCTCTGCTGCCGTGGAAAGCGCAGCCGCTCAAGCCGACAACGGCAAGAGCAGCTATGTGGGCAGCGAGATCGCCAAGAGCGACCGTCCCGAGCTGACCGCCGCCAAGATCATCGTCTCCGGCGGTCGCGCCTTGGGCAGCAGCGAGAAGTTCAACGAAGTGATGACGCCCCTGGCCGACAAGCTGGGCGCCGCCATCGGTGCCAGCCGCGCGGCAGTGGACGCGGGCTACGCCGCCAACGACCTGCAAGTGGGTCAGACCGGCAAGATCGTCGCGCCGCAGCTGTACGTGGCCTGCGGCATCTCCGGTGCCATCCAGCACCTGGCCGGTATGAAGGATTCCAAGGTGATCGTGGCGATCAACAAGGACCCCGAAGCCCCGATCTTCTCCGTGGCCGACTTCGGCCTCGAAGCCGATCTGTTCGCCGCCGTGCCGGAACTGACCAACGCACTCTGATCTTTCGAAGACCACAGGAAGGGCCTCTGACAGAGGCCTTTTTTGTACCCAATTTTTCCCTTACCGGAGACTTTCATGAGCTACGCCGCACCCCTTAAGGACATGCTGTTCAACATCGAGCATCTGGCGCGCATTGACCAGATCGCACAGATTCCCGGCTTCGAAGATGCCGGGCTCGAAACCGCTCAGGCTGTGCTCGAAGAGTGCGGCAAGCTCAACGCCGAAGTGATTGCTCCGCTCAACTGGGAAGGTGACAAGAACCCGTCTTCGCACAGCGGCACTTCGGTGACCACCACGCCCGGCTTCAAGGACGCCTACAAGCAGTTCACCGAAGGCGGCTGGCAGAGCCTGCAGCACCCCGCCGACTACGGTGGCCAGGGCCTGCCCAAGACGATTGGCGCGGCCTGCGGCGAAATACTGAACTCGGCCAACATGAGCTTTGCCCTGTGCCCCATGCTGACCGATGGCGCCATCGAAGCGCTGCTGACCGCAGGCTCCGATGAGATGAAGGCCAAGTACCTGGAGAAACTCATCTCTGGCGAATGGACCGGCACCATGAACCTGACCGAGCCGCAGGCCGGCTCTGACCTGGCGGCCGTGCGCACCCGTGCCGAGCCCCAGCCCGATGGCACCTACAAAGTGTTCGGCACCAAGATTTTCATCACCTACGGTGAGCACGACATGGCCGACAACATCATCCACCTGGTGCTGGCCCGTGTGCAGGGCGCACCCGAGGGCGTGAAGGGCATCAGCCTGTTCGTGGTGCCCAAGTTCATGGTGAAAGACGACGGCTCGCTGGGCGATCGCAACGACGTGTATTGCGTTTCCATCGAACACAAGATGGGCATCAAGGCCAGCCCGACCGCGGTGCTGCAGTATGGCGACCACGGGGGTGCCATCGGCTACCTCGTCGGCGAAGAAAACCGCGGCCTTGAATACATGTTCATCATGATGAACGCCGCCCGTTACGCCGTGGGTGTGCAGGGCATCGCCACCGCCGAGCGTGCCTACCAGAAAGCCGTGCAGTACGCGCGTGACCGCGTGCAAAGCCGTCCCGTGGACGGCAGCCTGAGCGCCGCCGGCCCCATCATCCACCATCCGGACGTGCGCCGCATGCTCATGACCATGCGTGCCTGCACCGAGGGCTGCCGCGCCATGGCCACCGTGGCCGCTGCCGCCTACGACGCAGCCCACCACCACCCCGATGCGGCGGTGCGCAAGGACAACCAGGCTTTCTACGAATTCCTGGTGCCGCTGGTCAAGGGCTACAGCACCGAGATGAGCATCGACGTGGCCAGCCTGGGCGTGCAGATCCACGGCGGCATGGGTTTCATTGAGGAAACCGGCTGCGCCCAGTACTACCGCGACGCCAAGATCCTGACGATTTACGAAGGCACCACCGCCATCCAGGCCAACGACCTGGTGGGCCGCAAGACCGCACGCGATGGCGGTGCCGGCGCCAAGAGCATCGCCGCGCAGATCGCCAAAACCGAGGCAGAACTGGCCGCGTCGTCCAACGCCGATGCCCAAGCCTTGGCCAAGCGACTGAAAGCCGCGCGCGAAGCCTTTGTGGAGGTGGTGGACTTCATCGCTGCCAACGGCAAGTCCAACCCCAACGCCGCTTACGCGGGCAGCGTGCCTTACCTCATGCTCACGGGCAACCTGGTGGCTGGCTGGCAGATGGGGCGTGCCTTGCTGGTGGCCCTCACGCCCGAAGCCCAGGCACAGGACGCCGCTTTCATGGCGGCCAAGGTGACGACCGCACGCTTCTATGGCGACCACATCCTGAGCAAAGTGCCTGGCATGCGCGACAGCATCGTGGCCGGCGCAGACAGCGTGACGGCACTGCCGCTGGACGCGTTCTGATCGCCAGCAGGGCTGGCTCCTGTTGCGCCGTCTGCAGAGGCTGGCTGTGCAGGAGCTGGCCTTGCAAGCGATTGGCCCCGGTCTTCGCCGCTTTGTCACGGTGCAGACAGCGCTCGGGACGGGCCTTGCACACAATGCAGTCCATCTGAAGGAGTCCCCATGTCCAAATTGCCCCCCGTCCTGGCTGCCCAGAAGTTTCCCGTCATCGCTTCCCCGCTGTTCATCATCAGCAACCCCAAGCTCGTCATTGAGCAGTGCAAGGCCGGCGTGATCGGTTCCATGCCGGCGCTCAATGCGCGTCCGGCTGCGCAGCTGGACGAATGGCTGGCCGAAATCACCGAGGCATTGGCTGCGCACAACAAAGCCAACCCTGACAACCCGGCCGCGCCTTTTGCCATCAACCAGATCGTCCACAAGAGCAACGATCGCCTGGACCACGACATGCAGATGTGCGTGAAGTACAAGGTGCCGGTCATCATCACCAGTCTGGGTGCACGCGAAGAGATCAACCAGGCGGCCCACAGCTACGGTGGCGTGGTGCTGCACGACATCATCAACAACAAGTTTGCCCACAAGGCCATCGAGAAGGGGGCTGACGGTCTGATTGCCGTGGCCGCTGGCGCCGGGGGCCATGCGGGCACCAAGAGCCCGTTTGCGCTCATCCAGGAAATCCGCCAGTGGTTCGATGGCCCGCTCGCGCTTTCCGGTTCGATCGCTTCGGGCGGCGCCATCCTGGCTGCACAGGCCATGGGCGCGGACTTTGCCTACATCGGCTCGGCTTTCATTGCCACCGAAGAAGCCCGGGCCGTGGACGCCTACAAGCAGGCCATTGTCGAGTGCGATTCGGACGATGTGGTCTACAGCAACCTTTTCACGGGCGTGCACGGCAACTACCTGGCGCCGTCGATCCGCGCAGCGGGTTTGGACCCTGAGAATCTGCCAGAATCGGACCCCAGCAAGATGAACTTCGGGGGCGATGCCAAGAAAGCCTGGAAGGACATCTGGGGCTGTGGCCAGGGCATTGGTGCCATCTCGGCGGTCATGCCGGTGGCCCAGCGCATTGCCCAGCTCAAAAAAGAATACCAGGAGGCCAGAGCGCGCCTCGCTTTGTGATGAACAATCCTGTCTCAGTTTGTGCTGACTGCAAAGAGCGCCCTTTGGGGCGCTCTTTTTTGCTTGACCTGCTCAAGGCCGTGGGCTGCGTGCTGATTGTGCTGCACCACCTGGCCTTCTATGGCCCCATGTCCGATGTGGTGGCGCGGCATTGGCCGATGCTCATTGACTGGTTGTCTGACCACGCTCGACTAGCGGTTCAGGCTTTTCTGGTCTGCTCGGGCTACCTCACGGCGGCAGGCTTTGCTCGCAATGCAAACATGGGGGCGCAACGCTTGGTGCAAATGGCGGGCAAGCGCTATCTGCGCCTGACGGTGCCTTTGCTGGCTGCGCTGAGTGTGACGGTGTTGGTCAGCGAATGGATTCGCCCCGACTTTGACCATGCTTCGCTCTCTGCCACGCCGGGCATTGGACAGGCTTTGGCTCATGTGCTGCTCCTGCAGGATCTGCTGGGCATGGAGGCTTTATCGACAGGCGTCTGGTATGTGGCCATCGATATCCAGTTGTACCTGCTGGCCATGTTGGCGCTGTGGGGCGTCAGCTACTGGGCTCACAGCCATCCGCGAGGGACGTCGGATGCCTTGCGATTACAGGTTTTTTTGGTCCTGACCCTGTTGTCCCTGTTGCGCTGGAACCTCAACAGCGATATGGACGAGTACGGTCTGTATTTCTTTGGCGCCTATGGTTTGGGCTGGTTGGCCTGGCGGACAAGACAAAGTCGCATTCCAGCGAAAGGGTGGCTGGGTCTGCTGGCCTTGGGTTTGCTTGCCTGGCTGGTGGATTCCCGTCTTCGCGTGTTCACAGCCTGGGCGGTGGCGCTTTTGTTGGCCACGGCACCGCAAGCATGGCTGCGTGCAGGTCAGGTCAGGTGGCAGATGGCAGTCGGGCAGCTGGCCAAAATTTCCTATTCGGTGTTCCTGATCCACTTTGCAGTCAGCCTGGTGCTCAACGCCTGGGTTACCCATGCGTGGCCTCATTCCCTGGTGGCCAATGCGCTGGGCATGGTACTGGCGCTGTTGCTGTCCTTGGTGGCGGGCACCATTTTGCATCGGTGGACGGAGCTCGAAGCCCCCAGCTGGCGCCAATGGCTGTTGTGGGTGGGGGTGTTCATGGCCAGTGTGGGGCTGGCCATGGTTTGGTCAGAGACTGGGGGCGTTTAAGCTTCACGCACCCGCGTGTTGATGTGGGCCAGGGCCTCTTCCACCTGGTCGATCAGGATCAGGCACAGATCACCTGATGACAGGCGTGAGAGCGCCGTGTCAATGGCGTTGAACTCGCCCTGGATCGCTTCGGTGTGGCGGGTGCGGGCGGCGCCTTGCAAGCCTTGCTGCAGCAGCGCCACCACTTCGCCGTCGGCGCGGCCGCGCTGGCAGGCGTCCTGGTATAGCAGCACTTCGTCAAAAGCGGCGCCCAGAATGCGGGTTTGCTCCCGGATGTCTTCGTCGCGACGGTCACCGGCGCCGCTGATCAGCGCCACGCGCTTGTTGGCGGGCATGTTGTCCACCGCGCCCACCAGCGCCTGGATGGCGTCGGGGTTGTGGCCGTAGTCGGCAATCAGTGTGGCGCCTTTGTAGTCGAATACATTGAAGCGACCGGGCACGCCCTGCACATCACTGATGAAGGTGGACAGGCCTTGCGCAATCGCGTCCCAGGACACGTCCACTGCCCAGGCTGCGCCGATGGCAGCCAGCACATTCTCGGTCTGGAAACCTATTTGGCCACCGCGTGTCAGCGGCACCTGCGACAGCGGGATGCGGAAAATCTGCTTGCCCTTTTGTGCCACGATGGCGCCGTTGTCTACAAACACCACGCGGCGGCCCTGGGCGCGGTGTGTGGCCAGCACAGGCTGGTTGGCGTCCAGTGCAAAAAAAGTCACATCGCCCGGGCAGTGGGGCGCCATGGCCGCAGTCGCCGGGTCGGCGGCATTGAGCACAGCCATGCCGTCGGGCTCGACGTTGAGCACGATCACGCGCTTGAGCACCGACAGGTCTTCGAGCGTGGTGATGTAGTTCAGGCCCAGGTGGTCGCCTGCGCCCATGTTGGTGACGATGGCCACCTTGCAGCGGTCAAAGGCCAGGCCCTCGCGCAGCAGGCCGCCGCGCGCCGTCTCGAACACTGCGGCATCAACTTCGGGGTGCATCAGCACATTGCGCGCGCTGCGCGGGCCGCTGCAGTCGCCCGAATCGGTTTGGGTGCCGTTGACATACACGCCATCGGTGTTGGTCATGCCCACGCGCAAGCCTTGCGCGCGCAGCAGGTGTGCCGTCAGGCGAACGGTGGTGGTCTTGCCGTTGGTGCCGGTCACAGCGATCGTGGGCACGCGGCCGTTCTCGCCGTTGGGGAACATCAGGTCAATCACCGCCTGACCTACGTCGCGGCCTTTACCGTAAGACGGGTTCAGGTGCATGCGCAGGCCCGGGGCGGCGTTGACTTCGACGATGCCACCGTTTTGCTCTTCGAGCGGGCGGAGCACCGATTCGCACACCACGTCCACGCCGCAAATGTCCAGCCCCACCATGCGGGCTGCAGCCACCACGCGGGCAGCCACTTCGGGGTGCACGTCGTCGGTCACGTCGGTGGCACTGCCGCCGGTAGACAGGTTGGCGTTGTTGCGCAGAATGACGCGACGGCCCTTCTCGGGCACGTCGTCGGGCTGCAGACCTTGCTCGTGCAGACGGCCAATGGCGATGTCGTCAAAGCGGATCTTGGTCAGGGATGTCGCGTGACCTTCGCCACGGCGCGGATCGGCGTTGACCTGGTCCACCAGTTGGCGCACGGTGAGCTTGCCATCGCCCACCACCAGGGGCGGCTCGCGGCGTGCGGCGGCCACCAGTTTGTTGCCCACCACCAGCAAGCGGAAGTCGTGGCCAGGCAAAAACTTCTCGACCATCACCTTGCCGTAACGGTCGGCAGTCTCATACGCTGCGTCAAAGGCTTCGCGGTCGGTGATGTTGACCGTCACGCCTTTCCCCTGGTTGCCGTCTTGCGGCTTGAGCACCACCGGCAGGCCAATGTCCTGTGCCACTTGCCAGGCTTCTTCGAGTGAATCCACCGGCTTGCCCAAGGGCACCGGCACGCCAGCGGCATGCAGCAGGGTCTTGGTCAGGTCTTTGTCCTGCGCAATGGATTCGGCAATGGCGCTGGTGGAGTCGATCTCGGCCGCCTGGATGCGGCGCTGCTTGGCGCCCCAGCCAAACTGCACCATGCTGCCCTGCGTCAGGCGGCGAAACGGGATGCCCCGCGCCACAGCGGCGTCCACGATGCAGCCGGTGGAGGGCCCCAGGCGCACGTCTTCGTCGAGTTCGTGCAGCTGGGCAATGGCACCCTCCACGTCAAAGCCCTGACCGGTCAGCACAGCCTGGCACAGCTTTTCGGCCAGTTCGAGTGCAAGACGGCCCACATCTTCTTCGGTATATTCAACGACCACCTGGTAGGTGCCGGCCTCTTCGGTGGGCGTGGTGCGGCTGAAGGTGACGGGGCAACCCGCCTGCACCTGCAAGGCCAGGGTCACTTTTTCCAGCACATGGGCCATGCTGGCCTGCTGGCCGCGGGCTGACTCAATCGGGCCGACGGCGGGGAATGTGCGGCGCAGCTGTTGCTCCACATTCGAGGGCAGGGCGCGTTCGCCCTCCGGGCAGCCGATGATCGCTTCGATGGCCGTGTGGCGGCTCCACAAATTGGGGCCGCGCAGGGCGCGAATTCTGGACACTTGCATGAACCGGGGTTCCTGTCGTTCGTAATTCAGAAAAAGGGGTCAGAAAGAGGCAGGGCCTTGGCCAAAGCTTTTGACGCCGGCACGGATCAGTTCGACCGGGGTGTCAAGCGCCCAGGCCACGCAGGCCGCTACCAGAACCTCACTGCTGTTGAGCTTGCCGTCCTTGAGCAGTTTGGACACGGCCGGGCGCTGGGCAGACAGCACCTCGGTCTCGTGCTGGCCTTCGGCCAGGATCAGTTGCTCGTTGCGCCAGAAGGCCACGCGCTTGCCCGCAAGTCGGTGGGCTTGCAGACGAGGGTGCTGTTCAGTGGTGGCATAGAAAATGACACCGCCATCGCTGTACTGTGCCAGCTCGGCCACCTGTTCGTTTTCGGCATTCAGTACGGCGGTGCCGGTGGGCAACACCACGTCGATCTGGGTACGGATGTAGCCCGGCATGCGTTCGTCATCGCGAGCGTACAAGTCTTCCAGTCCCGCCGCTGTGGGCATGCTGGTGACCACACCCACCTGGCAGCGGTCGTAGGGCAGACCTTCGGCCAGCAGGTGGCGGGCGTCGGTTTCAAACACGGCGGCATCCACCGCACGGTTGACCAGCAGGCGCTCTGCATTGTCAAAGTCGGTGCCGCCCTTGGTTTGCAGGCAACGCTGGTTGAGGAACAGGCCATCCGCACAGGACAGGCCGGTGGTCCAGCCGCGCAGGTGCAGCAGCCAGGCGGCGAGCTTGGCGGTACGCGTGGTGTCACCCGCACCCATGAAGCCCACCACTGGGATGCGCCCATTGCCCCCACCCGGGAACAGATGCTCGGCAATCGCCTGGCCCACATTGCGGCTTTGGCCCTCGGCCGGGTTCAGGTGCATCAGCAGGCTGGGGCCGGCGTTGACTTCGACCACCACGCCGCCGGTTTTGGACAGCGGCTGGGTGATGTCGGTGGTCACCACGTCCACGCCGGCAATGTCCAGGCCCACCACTTTGGCGGCCAGCACAGCGTGCGCGGCCACTTCGGGGTGGACGATGTCGGTGATGTCAGTGGTCATGTTGCCGGTACGCTTGACCAGGACGACTTGCCCAGCTGCGGGCACGCTCTCGGGCGTGAGGCCCTGGCGTCGCAGTTCGAGCACTTCGGGACTGCCCTGGCGCAGGCGCACCGCTTCCAGCGGCAAGCTGCCATCGCTGCCGCGGCGCGGGTCGCTGTTGATCTGCAGATTGACCAGTTCGCGCATGGTGTGCTGGCCGTCGCCGGTCACACTGGCGGTTTCGCCACGGCTGGCCGCCACCAAGCGGTTGCCAACCACCAGCAGGCGGTGCTCCAGTCCGGTGATGAATTTCTCGACAATGACCTCGCTGCCTTGCTCCAGCGCGATCGCGTAGGCGGCTTCGATGTCGGCCTGCTCGCGCAGGTCCAGTGAGACGCCGCGTGCGCGGTTGCCGTCACCGGGCTTGACGCAGACGGGGACGCCAATGTCCTGCGCGGCTTGCCAGGCTTGGGCGGGGCTTTCGACCACCTGGCCTTCGGGCACCGGAATGCCGCAGTTGGCCAGCAGGCGCTTGGTCATGTCCTTGTCTTTGGATATGCCTTCGGCAATCGCGCTGGTGCGGTCGGTCTCGGCGGTCCAGATGCGGCGCTGTGCGCTGCCGTAGCCCAGTTGCACCAGGTTGCCCGCGTTCAGTCGGATGTGCGGGATGCGCTGGCTGTCCCAGGCAGCTTGCACGATGGATCGGGTGCTGGGGCCGACCAGACGGCTGTCCACCAGGTCGGTCAGGTCCTCCACCGCAGCGGCCACATCAAAAGGCTTGTCCTCGATGGCGGCCATGACCAGTTCACGCGCTGCCAAGAGCGCCTGGCGACCCACTTCGGGGTGGGGGGCGCTGATGATGACTTTGTACATGGCGTGCGGCCCGGCATCGCGGGCGCGGCCATAGCCGTCGGGAATGCCCGCCAAGGTCAGCAATTCCAGGGCGGTGTGCTCCAGGATATGGCCCGGCCAGGTGCCGGTCTCCAGTCGCTGCAAAAACCCCCCACGCACGCCCGGGCTGCAACGGTGCTCGATCAGGCCAGGCAACCAGCCGGACAAGCGTTCGTTGAATCCAGGCAGGGTGTTGGAGGGAAAGTCTTCGAGTTCGCCAATGTCCACCAAGGCTTCAATGACGGGAACATAGGTCCAGATGCTGGGGCCCCGCAGATGGGTCATGCGCAGGATTTGGATGGTCTTGTGGCTCATGAAAATGGGGTGGGCGATACAATGAAAGGCTCTACGGTCCCGGTTGAATTACATGACCCCATCCACACCCTCTGTTGCGCGTCCGGTGACGCCGGATGCCAGGCTTTCGGAGGTCCAATCTGAGTTTCAACCTGATGAAAACGCGACAGCCTTTCTGGAAGTTGACCTCGACGGGTCATTGAAATTTCACAAAACTGCGCTTATTTTGACCGATCGGCGCCTGTTGTCCCGCACCGAGGGGCAAAAAAACTGGCAAATATGTGAACTTGAAGCTGACGCCCGCCTGCTGCTGAGCGACCATGCCGGGGCAGGCAGCCTGGAGCTGGTCTCGGGCGGTGTGCGCCAGGGGGTGTGGCGTTTCACCCTGGGCTTGCAGTCCGGTGCCGAGCGCATGGTGGCGCAACTCGAGCGCCAGCAAGCCCAGCGCAGTGCTGACGGCACACCTGTGCAACTGGTGCTGACCGGCGCCGTTTGCCCGGTCTGTCAGGCGCCACTGGAGGCGGGTGCCGAAGAGTGCGCCAGCTGCGGTCGCGAAGACCTGACGCCCCCTTCTACCTGGACGCTGCTCAAGCTCTGGCGCTTTGGCCGCCCCTACCGAAACCAGTTGTTGCTGGGTTTTGTGCTGACGCTGGCCTCCACCGCCGCCACGCTGGTGCCGCCTTACATGACCATGCCCCTCATGGACGAGGTGCTGATTCCCTACCAAAATGGCAAGCCGATCGAGCCAGGCCTGGTGGCCTTGTACCTGGGAGGCCTGCTGGGCGCGGCCTTGCTGGCCTGGGCCCTGGGCTGGGCCAAGACCTACATCCTGGCGCTGGCCTCCGAGCGCATTGGCGCGGACCTGCGCACCACCACCTACAAGCACCTGCTGAGCCTCTCGCTCGAATACTTTGGCGGGCGCCGCACGGGCGACCTGATCGCCCGCATTGGCAACGAAACCGACCGCATCAACATTTTCCTGTCGCTGCACCTGCTGGACTTTGCGACCGACGTTTTGATGATTTTGATGACTGCGGTGATTTTGTTTACCATCAACCCCACGCTGGCCGTCATCACACTGCTGCCGCTGCCCTTCATTGGCTGGCTGATCCATGTGGTGCGTGACCGCCTGCGCACCGGTTTTGAAAAGATCGACCGCGTTTGGGCCGAAGTGACCAATGTGCTGGCCGACACCATTCCGGGCATCCGCGTGGTCAAGGCCTTTGCCCAGGAAGACCGTGAGGCCCAGCGTTTCAAGGACGCCAACCGCCACAACCTGCAGGTCAACGACCGCCTCAACCGCGTCTGGTCGCTGTTTGCACCCACGGTGGCGCTGATGACTGAAGTGGGTCTTCTGGTGGTCTGGGGTTTTGGCATCTGGCTGGTCGCGCATGACCGCATCACGGTGGGCGTGCTCACTGCCTTTCTGGCCTACATCGGGCGTTTTTACACCCGGCTCGATTCGATGAGCCGCATCGTCTCGCACACGCAAAAAGCGGCGTCGGGAGCTAAGCGCATCTTTGACATTCTTGACCACGTCTCCAGCGTGCCCGAACCCAGGCAGCCCGTGGCCTTGCCCGAGCGTGTCACTGGCCGCATCACCGTGCGCGAGGCGGGTTTCCGTTACGGCAACCGCGCCGTCATCCGCAATCTGGATCTGAACATTGCGCCCGGCGAGATGATCGGCCTGGTGGGCCACAGCGGCTCGGGCAAAAGCACGCTGGTCAACCTGATTTGCCGTTTTTATGATGTGTCTGAGGGCGTTATTGAGCTCGACGGTGTGGACATTCGCCAGTTGCGCATTGCCGATTTCCGCCGCCAGATCGGTCTGGTGTTGCAAGAGCCTTTCCTGTTCTTCGGTACCATTGCCGACAACATTGCTTACGGCAAGCCCGACGCCACGCGTGAGGAAATCATCACCGCCGCCCGCGCCGCCCATGCGCACGAGTTCATCTTGCGCATGCCGCAGGGCTACGACTCGCTGGTGGGCGAGCGTGGCCAGGGCCTGTCGGGTGGCGAGCGCCAGCGCATCAGCATCGCACGAGCCCTGCTGATCAACCCGCGCATCCTGATCCTGGACGAGGCCACCTCGGCGGTGGACACCGAGACAGAAAAGGAAATCCAAAAAGCCCTGGACAACCTGGTGCGCGGGCGCACCACGATCGCCATCGCGCACCGCTTGTCCACACTGCGCAAGGCAGACCGTTTGGTGGTCATGGACAAAGGCGTGGTGGTCGAAGAAGGCGATCACGAGCAACTCATGGCCCTCGAAGGTGCTTACTGGCGCCTGTACCAGGCCCAGCAGCGTCAGGCCGAAACTGAGGTGGACGTGTTTGGGCGCAGCACCGAAGACGCTGCTGCCCTTGCTGTGGCTGTCCCTCTGGAGGTCAAGGCATGAGCATCCCCCAACTTCAACGCAATGCTTTGGGCCGCTGGGTCTGGCTCGATGCCCTTGGCCTGCGCCACGAACACGTGGTGGTCGTGCGTGCCTATCCTGTGACCGCACCCGAACAAGGCGTGGGCGTGATGGATGCCGAGGGCCACGAGCTGGCCTGGTTCGAACGGCTGGACGCTGTGGCGCAGCCGCTGCAAAGCCTGCTGCGCGAGGCCATGGCCGAACGTGAGTTTTTGCCCGAAATCCAGCGTCTGATGGCCGTCAGCAGCCTGGTCACGCCCAGCGTGTGGACGGTGCAGACCGACCGCGGCGAGGCGCGCTTCATGCTCAAGGGCGAGGAAGACATCCGCCGCCTGACGGGCAAGAGCCTGATCGTCAGCGACGCCGACGGCGTGCAGTACCTGATCCGTGACCCGCTGGCGCTGGACAAGCCCTCGCGCAAGCTGCTCGATCGCTTCATGTAAGTCCCCAGGCAGCATGGGGTCGAAGGCGCGGCTCAGGGCTTCATGCAGCTGCTGTAGATATCGAGTTCGGTCTTGTACTCGGTAGATCGGACGCCTGCCATACCCATGACCGAGTGGAAAAAGTGGTCGTGGCTGATGGCGGACATCTGTTTGTCCTGCAAGCAGTTTTTTTGCAAACCGCGTTGTTGGACAAAGCTGGTCGAACTCCAGGTGATCCAGGGCACGCGCTTTTGCACATCTGGCGCGATCGCGTAGGGCAGGCCATGCAGGTACAGGTTGTTTTCGCCCAGCGACTCGCCGTGGTCGGCCAGATACACCATGGCGCTGGGCCCAGGGCGTTTTTTCAGCCAGTCAATCGTCTGTCCCAAAAAGTGGTCGGTGTAGGCAATCGTGTTGTCATAGGCGTTGACCACTTGCTGGCGCTCGCACTCCTGCAGGGCGTTGCTTGAACACTCGGGCATGAAACGCTTGAAAGTGGCTGGCGCACGCTTGTGGTAGGCGGGGCCGTGGCTGCCCATCTGGTGCATGAACACCACCACACCTTTGGCGCGGCGTTCAGCAGGCAATTGGGCAATGCGCTGGTCCAGATCGTGCAACATCACTTCGTCATGGCATTCGCCACTTTCACACTGCTCAGGCACTTTCAGGCCCGCGGTGCTGAAGTTGGGCACGCGCGCGCACACGCCTTTGCAGCCTGACTGGTTGTCCACCCACAGCACCGCCAGACCGGCATGCTGCAACACATCGACCAATGATTCATGGTTGGCTTTGCGTTTTTCATAGGCTTCCTTGCCCAGATGCGAGAACATGCAGGGCAAGGACGCTGCGGTACTGGTGCCGCAGGACCAGACGTTGCGCAGGCTCACGATGTCTTCGCGTGCCAGGCGAGGGGTGGTGTCGCGCTCGTAGCCGTTGACGCCAAAGTTGCCCGAGCGCGCGGTTTCCCCCACCACCACGATCAGGGTTGCAGGCTGCGCCGAAGCAGGCAAAGCCAGCCGGGCGTCCTGTCCGATGGGCTCGACCGTCTGGTGACTCCGCTCCAGCGGTTGAGCAACAACCCGACCCACGGCATAAAAGCTGTTGAGTGGGTTGATCAGGTAGCGCATCTGGGTGTGGTTGCGCATGACCGAGGCGAAGTCCTGGTAGATCAGCAACAGGCTGATCACGAGCACGGCCATGGAGACTGCAAATGCCAGTGCATTGGTCCACAGACGCCGTGTCCAGGCCACCGGCTGCACCGGCTGGCGCCACAGCCAGACGGCGGGCAGGATGCCCAGAAACACCAAGCTGAGCAGCAAACGCCAGTTGAGCAGGTCGCCAGCCTCGCGGGGGTCGGTTTGCATCACATTGACGATCATGGTGGCGTCAATGACGATGCCGTAGCTCCACATGAAGTAGGCACCGCTGGCTGCACTCAGCAAAAACAGGGTCAGCACCGGCTTGAGCAGACCTCGCCAGTTGAGCAAAGACAGCAGGGCATGGGTCAGGCTCGCAATGCCCAAGGCCAGGCCCAGGCCAAAAAGCAGGCCTCGCAAGCCGGTCACCTCGGGCAGCTGGGCCAGCTGTCGCCACAGTGCCATATTGGGCAGTGTCACCAACCACATGGTGGCGAGCAAAGTCAGCAGCAGCGGGTGGCGTGCGGTGGAGGAGGTCAGGCGTGGCAGCTTCATATCACCCTCGATTGTCCCTCAAGCCATGGCCATGAGACCGTTCGGCTGCATGCCAATGCCGTGTTTGGCCAAGGTCAAACAGGCCACACCGAGCCGTGCTCGGGCACCACGGCGCGCCACTTGATCTCGTGTTCGATGCGCTCGCGCAGTGCATCTGAGGCTTCGCGCTCGCCGTGCACCACGTACACCTGGTCGGGTGCGCTGGGCATCTTGTGCAGCCACGACAGCAACTGGTTGCCGTCCGCATGGGCCGAAGCGGACTCGATTTGTGCCACCTCGGCACGCACGGCCACGTCTTGTCCGTGGATGCGGATGGACGGCTCGCCGGCAGCCAGCCGTGCACCGCGTGTGCCTGGCGCCTGAAAACCGGTCAGGATGATCATGTTGCGGTGGTCGCCCGCGTACTGCGCCAGGTGGTGCAGCACCCGTCCACCCGTGGCCATGCCGCTGGCCGCCAGAATCACCATGGGGCCGTGGCGCAGGGCCAGCGACTTGCTCTGGTCGGGCGTTTCCAGCATGGTGGCCACCCGGTCCATGGCATGCACCTCGACGGCATTCAAGCGATGCTCACCCATGTGCTTTTCAAACAGCGCGGTGGTGTGGATGGCCATGGGACTGTCCAGAAAAATCGGCAGGCTGCGTGGCAACTCACCCGCCGCTTTGAGCTGGGCAATGGTGTGCAGCATGGCCTGCGCTCGGCCCACAGCAAACACCGGCACCACGGCAACGCCACCGCGTTTGGCCAGCTTTTGCAGCAAAGGGCCAACCTCAGCGTACAGCTTGCCTTGTGGGTGCTGGCGGTTGCCGTAAGTGGACTCGATCAGCACCGTATCGGCCTGCGGTGGGGGTTCGGGCGGGTTCATCAGCGGGTCGTCGCTGCGCCCCAGGTCGCCCGAAAACAGGATGCGCCGCCCACCCACCTCCAGCAGCAAACTGGCAGCCCCCAGGATATGCCCTGCACTCTGAAAACGTGCCTTCCAGCCCGGGATGGGCTCGAACCAGTGGCCCACGCGCTCGGCATGGAAGAACTTGAGGCTCTCCAGGGCATCCTGCCGCGTGTAGAGCGGCAGTGCCGGGGCATGTTTGGAAAAACCGTGCCTGTTGGCAAAAGCGGCATCTTCTTCCTGGATGTGGCCACTGTCGGGTAGCAACACCTTGCACAGGTCCTGCGTGCCCGGCGTGGCGTGGATGCGGCGCTCGAACCCTTCCTTGACCAACAGCGGGATGTAGCCACTGTGATCCAAGTGCGCATGCGTGAGGATCACCGCCTGGATCTGGTTTGGCGCCACCGGCAGCGGGTTCCAGTTGCGCAGGCGCAACTGTTTGTAGCCTTGAAACAGGCCGCAGTCCACCAGCAGGCGCTGGTGGTTGTGCTCAAGCAGGTATTTTGAACCGGTGACGGTGTCGGCCCCGCCGAGGAACGTGATGGTGGTGCTCATGGCGCCATCCTACGTTGATTTGAACGGGTCAAGCCCCGAAAAAGCCCTTGAGTTTGTCCGTCCAGCTGCCCTCGGAGGGCTGGTGTTTGTTGCCACCCTTGCGCAGCGACTCGTCAAATTCCTTGAGCAGCTTTTTCTGGTGCTCGGTGAGCTTGACCGGGGTTTCGACCGTGATGTGGCAGTACAGGTCGCCCGGGTAGCTGCCACGCACGCCCTTGATGCCCTTGCCGCGCAGACGGAACTGCTTGCCGGTTTGCGTGCCTTCGGGGATGTCAATGGCTGCCTTGCCGCCCAGCGTGGGCACCTCGATCTCGCCACCCAGGGCCGCCTTGGTGAAGCTGATGGGCACCGCGCAGTGCAGGTCGTCGCCATCGCGCTCGAAGATCTCGTGCTTCTTGATGCGGATCTCGATGTAGAGGTCACCCGGTGGCCCGCCGTTGGTGCCCGGTTCGCCGTTGCCGGTGGAACGGATGCGCATGCCGTCGTCGATGCCAGCCGGAATCTTCACTTCCAGCGTCTTTTGCTTTTTGACCTTGCCCTGACCGTGGCAAGTGCCGCAGGGGTCGGGGATGATCTTGCCGGTGCCTCGGCAATGCGGGCAGGTTTGTTGCACGCTGAAGAAGCCCTGGCGCATCTGCACCGTGCCCGAGCCGTGGCAGGTCGAGCAGGTCTTGGCACTGGTGCCCGGCTTGGCGCCGCTGCCGTGGCAGGTGTCGCACTCTTCCCAGGCCGGAATGCGCAACTGCGCGTCCTTGCCGTTGGCCGCTTCTTCCAGCGTGACTTCCATGGCGTAGCTCAGGTCGGCGCCGCGGAAGACCTGGCGGCCACCACCACCGCCTCCACGTCGGCCACCGCCAAAGATGTCGCCAAAGATGTCGCCAAAGGCCTCACCAAAACCGCCAAAACCTTCGCCGCCGCCGCCAGGGCCGCGCATGTTCGGGTCCACGCCCGCATGGCCGTACTGGTCGTAGGCGGCACGCTTCTGGCCGTCGGA
>JACCDW010820443.1_pt1 | contig 24669 bp, 25 predicted proteins | sample 7449781 | NCBI WGS metagenome assembly JACCDW01 (sample SAMN15323449, study PRJNA562643) | freshwater metagenome | isolation source: river surface water | place: USA:Blue River Watershed | collected 2017-08-18
CGATTAGGTAGAGAGTGAACGATGATGCGCATCTGGGAAGGAACTACTTCGATCCAAGATGGAACCGACTTCTCACCGAATTCAGCGCTTGCGACGATGAATGGTGTGAGGTCATGCGAGTCCTTGTGGAGGTCGACGATGTCGAATGGGCTCACGCGGTAAGAAGGAATATCGACCTTCTTGCCATTGACCAAGAAGTGGCCGTGGCGAACCATCTGACGTGCCATATCGCGGCTCTTTGCGAAGCCTGCGCGATAGACGACGTTGTCGAGACGTGTCTCAAGGAGTACGAGCAAGTTCTCACCAGTCTTACCCGCAAGGCGTGATGCCTCGGAGTAGTAGTTGCGGAACTGCTTCTCAAGTACACCGTAGATGCGAGCGCACTTCTGCTTCTCGCGCATCTGGAGTAGGTACTCGGATTCCTTCGCACGTGCACGGCCATGCTGCCCTGGTGGGTATGGACGTGATTCGATCGGACACTTCGGTCCATCGCACTTGGAGCCCTTCAGGAAGAGCTTCACTTTCTCGCGTCGGCAACGCTTGCAATCTGCGCCGGTATATCGAGCCATTTTTCTCTCCTCCTTAGACTCGTCGTGGTTTCGGTGGGCGGCAACCGTTGTGAGCGGCAGGTGTCACATCAGAGATGGAACCGACCTCAAGTCCGGCTGCTTGCAGGGAACGAATTGCAGTCTCGCGACCAGAACCTGGTCCCTTGACGAATACATCTACTTTGCGAACGCCATGCTCCTGTGCCTTCTTGGCGGCTGCTTCAGCAGCGAGACCAGCGGCGAATGGGGTCGACTTACGTGAACCCTTGAAGCCCACGCCACCGGAAGAGGCCCAGGCAAGGACCGCACCGGTTGGATCGGTGATGGAGACGATGGTGTTGTTGAAGGTCGACTTGATGTGGGCATGACCGAAGGAGATGTTCTTCTTCTCCTTCTTGCGGGTCTTTGCCTTCTTGGCAGCTGGCTTTGCTGCACCTTTAGCAGTTGCCATTACTTGGTCTCCTTCTTCTTACCAGCAATAGCGACGCGTGGTCCCTTGCGGGTACGTGCATTGGTATGTGTGCGCTGACCGCGAACTGGAAGTTTCTTGCGGTGGCGAATTCCTTGGTAGCACTGGATCTCAACCTTGCGGCGGATATCTCCTGCGATCTCACGACGGAGATCACCTTCGATCTTGTAGTTGCCTTCAATGTACTCACGGAGCTTGATCAGATCCGGTTCTTGAAGATCCTTTACGCGAATATCGGGAGAGATACCGGTTGCCTTGAGCGTTTCATCAGCTCGGGTAGGTCCGATCCCGAAGATATAGGTAAGTGCGACCTCAAGGCGCTTTTCGCGCGGCAGGTCGACACCAACTAAACGGGCCATGTTTGCCTTCTCTAACTCATCCGAAAGTCCTCCGCAATGCATCCGTCATTTTTGACGGCTCCCGCTTTCGGTCGGGAGGTCAGGCTTTCGCCTGTCGCATCACGCGTGCTTGCTATGAAGTTGTTTATCCTTAACTAGCCCTGACGTTGCTTGTGGCGAAGGTTGTCGCAGATGACCATGACGCGACCGTTGCGACGGATGACTTTGCACTTATCGCAGATCTTCTTCACGCTTGGTTTTACCTTCACGATTCCTTCTCCTTCTAGCAGCTAATCAGTTCCACGCGATCGATTACTTGTATCGATACGTGATGCGACCTCGTGTGAGGTCATATGGACTCAGTTCTACGATCACACGATCTTGCGGAAGGATGCGGATGTAGTTCTTACGCATCTTCCCGGAGATGTGTGCCAGCACAACATGTCCATTCGTCAACTCCACGCGGAACATTGCGTTAGGGAGTGCTTCTGCCACAACACCTTCGATTTCGATGGCGCCGTCTTTTTTGGCCAAGCGTTACCCACACATTCTTCTTCGAAGTCTTTTTGGGACTTGATTGGAGTCTTCCGACAATTGCCGCCCCGCTTAAGGGCAGAGGGTGAGTTTAGGCGAGGGCGTGTCTAAACGGAAATCCGCTCCCTAGCCCCCGCTTGGGTGTAAAAGCATCCCCCCGAACTTCAAGCCCAGCGCTGGGCCGGATAGCCGAATTCGAGTGAGGCGAGCTCTGGCCGACCCAGAAGGGTCGCTGGACGAGTGGCACAGGCCTCAGTCGCGGCCTGAGGGCTTACGACTCTAGAGATCCGCTCCCAGAGGGATCGCATCGTTGCGATGCTTCCCGCCTTGACCCCATCGATACGGAATGCCGCGCCATCGCGGATCTCAATCTCAATCTCACCGAATTGAACTCTTCCGCGGGCTTGGATTTCTTCTTCGCTCAAGCCTTCCAAGGTTCCAGCAAGAGATATCGCATCCGTGGTTGCGATGATCCGATCACCTGCTTTTTCGAAAGCCAGAGAAATTCGTTCATCAGTGGCATGTGACCCGTCAGCGATCAGCATCAGTTGTGCATCACTCTCTTCAAGGGCCACATCGACGAGATCTTGTGAGCAGCGATTGAAGAGATGGGTCACGAGCGTTGCACCAGCTTTGAATGCTTCGCGTGCGATCTCTTTCGTTGCGTTGGTATGTCCGATCGAAACTTTCACACCCATCTGAGAGAGGAATCGGATCAATTTGATAGCTCCAGGGAGTTCTGGAGCGATGGTGACCATCGTGATGGTTCCTGATGCCAAGTATTTGGATATCAGTTCACGATGGGGAATCTTGAGAAGATCGAGTGGATGTGTTCCTGCCATCTCAGGTGAGAGGAATGGTCCTTCGAGATGGATGCCGAGGATCCTTGCCTCATCATCACCTTGTTCGCGACGGGCATCTTCGATCAGTCCGATGGCACGCATTACGAGCTCTGGGGATGAAGTGATGAGCGACGGCTGCCAGCCGATGGTGCCTTGGGCGTAAAGACCCCTGCCAATCTGATGGATCTCTTCAACAGTAGTTGCAGAGAGAAGGTCGATGCCGACGAATCCGTTGATATGGATATCTGTGAAATAGGGAAGCGCACCTACTTCGTCATAGTTCGCGCTGAGCCACTTCATCAATCTCTCTTCACTCCCTTACTCCACTCAAGATTCTCGTATTGGTGCCACTCGGAGATTGGCTTCATGCCAACCTTCTCATAGAGGCGAAGCGCTCCACTCTCATTCCCGGCATCGACATTGAGCGCCAGCTTCGATCTTCCGAGCGATCTCTCATTCGCGATCGCAAAACGGAGGAGTTGCTCACCAAGACCTCTCCCTTGGAAGGATTTGATCACCCCAAGACCTGCGACATATCCAGTTCCTTCATGGAGCAGACCCTCGTCACAATCCAAGAACCCTGCTGGCTCTCCTTCGATTCTCAGTAGCCAGGCCCTGATCTTCAGGGTCTCCTTCTTCTGAAGCAAGTGTTGACTCCACTCCTCAAAGCTTCGCTCCTTGAATCCAAAGTGGCTGCTGAAGGAATCTTGATGAACTTTCCACAAGTTCCGACGCTCCTCGACATCATCGAGATTGACCTCTGTAATCGTCACTTGATCTCGAATCTGAATCTCTTGCTCTGAGTTCAACTCCATCTCCATCATCCAGTATTTGCGCAAGATCGAGAAGCCGCGTCTATGAAGTAGTTCCTTATAGCGAAGATCCAACTTATGCACACCGAGCCAGAGTCGCCAATCAGGATGGCTCTCTGCGACGATCTCTATTGCTTTGGAAAATACTTCTTCGAGAATCTGGCACTCGGGTAGAAAATAGATGTCGAGATAGAAGCGCTCTCGATTCTGGTCAGGATGGAGCGCGATCAACGAATCCCATTCGTCACTTGCTTCGGATCTACAGAGAAGTGTCGTAGAAGGTTCAAAGAATCCTTCGAGCATCTCCTGGGCTTCGCTCTCCCCCATTCGCTTCTCATTCGGGTCCAATGCGAGTTGGTATGCGTCGACTATTCCTTGGATGGTTGGAATATCTTCGACTGTGGCACTTTGGGTGTAGATCAACACCCGAGAAACTTAGCTCAGAGGGTTAGAAACCGAAGAGCGCGACGACTGCAAGTGCGAAGCTCGCTGAGAGCAGCCAGAGTGAAATACCGATCACCATCGGACGAGAGCCGAGGCGAGAGATCGACTTCCACTTCACCCCAAGGCCCATTGCAAAGAGTCCTAGTGAGAGGAAGATCTTCGAACCTTCTTTACCGGCATCGATGATCGCCGGATCTAGAGACATCGCGTTGGAAACGAGAGCGACGAGCACGAAGAAGAGGACGAAGACCGGGACTGATTTTCTAAGCGCAACAGAGGTCTCCGAGGAAGTGTTCTCGCGAGCCGTCTCCCTGGCGAGGAAGAGAACGAGTGGAATCAACAAAACGACCCGCGTGAGTTTGACGATGATCGATGACTCCACCGCCTCATCGGAGACTAGTGACGCTGTTGCGACAACTTGGCCGACATCATGAACCGCAGCGCCGATCCATGCTCCTGTCGTTGAATCAGCCAGATTGAAAAGGTGAGCAACGGCTGGCAAGACGAAGACGGAGAGCGTTCCACAGAGAGCGACGACTGCCACCGCATAAGAGATGTCGCGCTCACGTTCCTTGCGTTCCACTTCACTCTTTCCTTTGAGAAGCGTGGAGGAGACTGCAGCGATTGCGGTGGCGCCGCAGATAGCGAAACCACTCGCGATGAAGGTTGATAGGGATTTGGTCAGACCCAGTCGTTGAGTAAGCCAACGGACTCCGAAAAAGACGCCAACCACAACGATCAGGACTGCAAAGATTCCTTTTGCCCCGATCTCAACGAGTTGATCGATGGAGATTTGAAAGCCCAGGAGGATGACACCAAAGCGAAGCGCTCTCTTTGCAACGAAGTTCATCACTTCGCTCTCACTCCAACCAATGGTGTTGGTCAAGATCAGACCGAAGAGCATCGAGAGGAAGAGCGGGGAGATCGCTCCTTGGAAGGAATTGATCAGGAATGCGAGAGCGACTCCAAGGGAGATGATCGAGAGCGAGCCGAGGTTCTTAAGGGTCAACTTCATATTCGAGAGGTAACGCCCAATTTTTCCGCCCAGCCGTTGAGCTCTTCAGTCACTGCAGGCGCGATCTGACACTTCTGATCGGTGATCTTTAAAGGGTGGACTCGTGAAGCTCCTGGGGTTCTTCCCCCTGTTGCTTTGACGCTGCTCGCCAATTGATCGAGTTTTGCCCGTCCCTTGGCTCCAGAGATCGCATCGGCATCGATGGTGATGATCGAGTGCGAAATTGTTTGACCCTTTGAATCATCGGCTTCATTGAACATATCGGGGATCTCTGTGGAAAGTGAGCCTGCGGTAAGGCCGGCGACCATCGATTCAACGAGAAGCCCTAAAGCGAATCCTTTTGCGCCGCCGAGTGGCGCGAGCATTCCATTCAGCGCTTCTTTCGCATCTGTGATCGTGTTTCCTTCGCGATCGACTGCCCAGCCTTCAGGAATCGAACCACCCTCCTTTGCTTTCGCTGCAATCTTTCCGCGAGCGACTGCAGAGGTTGCAAGATCAACGATCATTGGGGTCGATGCTGGGATTCCAGCGGCGATGGGTGATGTCGAAAGGAGTGGCGCGTTTCCGCCGACCGCTGGCATCACTGCGGGTCCATTGGTGAAGAGAATGGAGATCGCGTTCGCATCAAGGGCTGGATAGAGATAGACACCGAGTGCGCCACAGTGGTTGGAATTCGAAATCGAGATCAGGGAGATTCCGAATTCCTTTGCCTTAGCGACGCCGAGTTTTGCACCTTCCCAAACTTGCCAATGTCCAAGTCCATTCTCGCCATCGAAGACGGTTACAGCAGGACGCGATGAAGTTTCTTTCAAATCTGCTTTCGCATTGATGCCACCGGCCTGAAGCCGACGTAGGTAATAGCCAAGGCGCATGAGGCCATGGGAGGCATTGCCCCAGACATCAGAGGCGACGATGGCGCGTGCCGTTGTTGCAGCCTTACTCTCTTCAACACCCGACGCAGTAAGGAGTGCGGTCGCGAAATCGATTCCGTTATAGGCTTCCATTACTTCTTGAACTCCTTCACGCTACCAACGGCATAGGAGGGAGATTTTCCAGTAAGAGCCGCTTCAACTTCACTGACCAGAACTTGGTTGATCTTCGCTTGGCTCTCTTTGGTGATTCCCGCAACGTGTGGTGTGAGGATCACATTGTTAAGGTCCGTGAAACGAGAATCCTTGGGTGGTTCACTCTCTCGAACATCGAGCGCAGCTGCGGCAATGGTCTTTGATTTCAAAGCGACTTCGAGGGCTTCCTCATCGATCAATTCCCCACGACCGACATTGACGATGATGGCGTTAGGTTTCATAGCACCGAGGCGCTCCTTATTGATTATCTTGGTCGTCTCAGGAGTTGCCGGCATGTGGAGGGAGATGATGTCGGAGTTTGCGATCACTTCATCGAGTGATGCGAGTTTGGTGTTGGTCTCTTTCGCGAAATCTGGGTCGAGCTTTGCAAAGGGATCGTAGGCAAGGATGGTCACGTCGAAACCTTTGAGGAGTCGAGCTAGCGCACGAGCGGTTGCGCCAAAGCCCAACATTCCCCAGGTCTTCGAGGTGATCTCCACCCCTGCCTTGCGATTCCATTCACCAGATCGAGTAGAAGCATCGAGCTCAGTCACTTTGCGAAGCAGCGAGAGAGCTAGACCTAAGGTCAACTCCCCGACCGCGATCGCATTGATGCCAAGCGCTGCAGAGACGACAACGCCGTGTCGATTCGCAGCTTCGATATCGATATTGTCGAGACCGACTCCTGCACGTCCGACGACTTTGAGTTTCGGCGCTGCGGCGAAGAGTTCCTCATTGACTTGGGTTCGATTACGAACCACAAGAGCTTCCGCCTCTGCAAGCGCCTTCTTCAACTCCTCGCGACGTGAGAAGAGATCTGGTTCGTGGAGGGTCTTATGTGATTTCGCGAGCTCTGCGAAACCTTCACTCCATACGTCTTCACTGATGACGATCACGAACCAGTTCCCTCTTTCTACTCTTTTTCGTTCGGTTTTACCTTCGGATATGTACGAAGTGCTATTAAGCGGAGATGTAGAGCTTGGTGAAGGTGTACTCACGGTGACCGAGAGCTTCAGCTGCACAGAGGCGGCCGTTCACGGTTCGCTCGATGACCTCCATCATCAAATCTCCTGCCTTTACAAGGTCATACTCCTGACGGAGAAGACCTGAGACATCGAGATCGATATGTTCCTTCATGCTTGCTGCAGTCTTCTTATTCGCAGTGAGCTTGAGAACAGGAACGATCGGATTTCCGATGACGTTTCCTTGACCGGTTGGGAAGAGGTGGACCACCGCTCCGGCTGCTGCCATCAGGGTTACGCACTCTGCTGCAGCGGATGAGGTATCCATGAAGTAGAGGCCCTGCTTCTTGCGATCTGGCGCTTCTGCTGGAGCAAGGACGCCGATCACAGGAACTGATCCGGTCTTGGCGATATTGCCAAGCGCCTTCTCTTCGATCGTGGTGAGACCACCAGCGATATTTCCTTGCGTAGGTTGCGAACCAAGGAGGTTCGCGCCAGTTGATTCGATCACCTTGATGTAATTGTCATAGGTGGTCTGGAAAGCGAGGCGGCATGCATCATCGATGCAACGCTCAGCGATCAAATGTTCACCGCCAGTGAGCTCTGAGGTCTCGCCGAAGAAGACGGTTCCACCTGCAGCGACCCAACGATCGACAGCTTGTGAGGTTGTTGGGCATGAACCTAGGCCGGAAGTCGTATCTGACTCGCCGCACTTGATACTCATGATCAGATCGCCTGGCTGTGCATCTTCGCGTTGTGCCTCAGAAGCATCTTGCAAGAAGATCTGTGCGACGCGCGCTGCTTCCGAGATGATCTGTAGATCGCCCTTACCTTCGATGGAGAAGGAAGCGACAGGCTTTCCTGACTTTGCGATTCCAGCAGCGACGCGCTCAGTCCACTTCGGTTCGATACCGATGACGACGACTGCGGCGACGTTTCCGTTGAGACCAGTTCCGATAAGCGTGCGGAAGGTCAGCTCAAGATCCTCGCCGAATTGGAGACGACCAAAAGCGTGTGGAAGTGCGAGAGTTCCTGGCACCACCTTTGCGACAGCTTCTGCTGCTGCGTTGGAGAGATCATCAACAGGAAGGATGATGACGTGATTTCGAATGCCCATTGATCCATCAGGGCGTCGGTATCCGGTTAAGCGCGGCTTGCTTGCCATCTATAGCTCCTCATGTTGTGGGTGTGTACGTAATCGCCTTTCTTGATCGGCTCGCTAGCAATCCCAACTTGGATGCCGTACTTGATGATCGCTTCGCCTTCAGCGTGGTCCTTCAACGCGAACTTATGTCCCAATGGGATCTCGTGGTTGAGGACTGCTGTGTGCTCAGTCTGCTCCTTCACGGATAGGCCATACAGCTCGCCTGGTTGCAGGTCATCGTTTGCAACCGCGACTGAATCGCCATCGTGATGAAGCAAGAATTGCGGCACTCGCTTCGCCATGGTTTTTCCTTTCCGCTCGTTATTACTCGTGTGACTTGGTCTTACGTATGGGTACTTAAATCAGGTTTGCATTGACTGCATCGATGAAGCGTTGAAGTCGCGGCCTTGAGATCGAAGTGAGTGATGCACGCTCATCCTCGTCACCAACGACATCTGCCCAGACTGCTCGACCGGCGAGGAAGCCCTTGGCGCCTGATTTGCAGGCAAGGCTTACTGCGCGCTCGAAATCTTCTTTTGCTACTCCATTGGATAGGACTACCCACGGAATTCCAATTGCGTCATGCATCGCTTTGTAGACGCTCTCCATCTCGGCATCGCTCGCTTTTCCACCGAATGGGACTTCTGCCTTATAGACATCCATCCCCCAATTCGCCGCCTCTTTCGCAGCGTTGACGATCTCAACTTCACGATTGAATTCGCCGCCACTCTTTGGCGGTTTGACGATGATTTCAACGAGCGAGATCAGACCCTCTTTCTTTGCACCATCGATGAACTTCTTCGCCATCTCAGCGCGCATCTCAGGGCTCTCATCCGAGCGATAGAGGATCAAGAGCTTGAGTGCAACGGAGCCAAGTTTCTTCATCTCGGAAGCGACGACGCGATCATCGATCGCTGTATCGGTTGCTGCGCCGCCTGCAGGACCGATCAAGAGATCCTGCGCTGCGATCAGGCCGCACCTTGGTGCAAGTGCCTTCGCCTCGACGATCTGACGTAGACCAAAATCAAGATCTACAAGAAGTCCTGAAGCGAGATCAGAGAGAGTTTCGGCAACTGCGACTTTGAAGTCGGTGAGGACCTCATCGCCGATCACTCCACTTCGCTTTGCGGCATACATGCCTCGGAGCGCTTCTCTTTGATCGACGGCAACCATCGCAAGTCCACCGGATGGCAGAGAGAGCGGGGCGAGAGATGTCATTACTTCACACCAACTTTCATGTATTCCAATACTTGATCCTTCGATGGCACTGCGCTGTAACCATCAAGTCCTTTGCATGAGAGGCCCGCCACGACGTTTGCGAACGCGGTCGCCTCATCGATCTTCATTCCCCAGACTTGGGTGGCGACCATTGCGCCATGGAAGACATCGCCAGCTCCGAGAGTGCTCACGACATCGACGGAGATCGCTGGTGCAATTCCTGAAGTCACTCCATCGGAATATGCGCTTCCTCGCTCACCGTGGGAGATGACGACCCAATTCTTATCGCGTGCTGCAGTTGAAGTGTCGGTTGTGATCTTCTCCGAGGGAACGTAGAGATCCCAATCTGAGGCGGAGAGTCCTTCGAAGGGATAGCCAACATCGAGTGAGAGCTTCGAAGCGCCGCCACGCTTGATCCCCCACTCTTTGATTACAGTTGCGCCGAAATGATCTGCGTGGATCCACACTGGTAATTCGATCTTCGGTTTGCTTGAAGCGACCCGCTCAGGTTTGACCATGATCGCCCGTGATTGCTCACTTTGTGAGATCACGATGGTGCTCTGGGTCGTTGGCGTGGCACTTCGCTCGACGAGCGAGGTATCGACGCCTTCTCGATTCAAGACATCAAGGATGTAATCGCCACCCTCATCTTTCCCAACGACTGCAGAGAGTGCGACCTTGACACCAAGTCGAGCCATCGTGATCGCAGCGACAGTTGCTGGCCCTCCGATCGAGCGAGCGTGTTGCAACGCGATGACGCGTTCATCTCTTTCGGGATAGCGATCGACGAGCACGATGTTGTCGACCGTTGCTATGCCAACCGAGAGCACTTGGGTTTGAGTCATCGATTACTTCTCGTGCTCGTTCTTCAAGAACTTCGCCCAGGCATCACGCGCATTATGGATATGTTGGATGATCATCAATCGGGCCTTGATCGGGTCACGAGTCTCGATCGCCTCAAGGATGATTCGATGCTCTGCCTCAGATTGATCGATACGACCTGGAAGCTTGAGTGTGTTATCCATCGAGTGACGCATGATCTCTTGCAGGGTTCCGAGGGTCTGATTGAGGAAGCGATTCTGTGCGCTTCGAACGATCACGAGGTGGAATTCCATATCGAGCTCACGGACTCGATCGAAGTCGATCGGATCCTGATTGAGCGCTACTCGTAGGCGCTCCAAAGCATCCTTGATCTCCTTCAATTGCTCATCGGAGCGACGCTCAGCGGCCCATTCCACTGCAGGTGCTTCAAGGATCTCGCGCATCTGAAAGAGCTCTTCGATCGTATGGCGCTGGGCCATATAGGCATCCTTCATCTTCTCACCCGTTGCCTCATCGAGGATGAAGACACCGACGCCATGCTTGACCATCAAGCGGCCCTGCGCCTGAAGCACCTGAATCGCTTCACGAAGTGATGGCCTCGAGATTCCGAGAATCCGAGCGAGTTCCCGCTCGCTCTCCAACTTATCTCCGGCTTTGAGATGCTCACGCTCGATGTAATCAAGGAGCGAACGAACATTGTCGTTGAGTTTCGGCGGAATGGAGAGGATCGGAGTCGACATCTTCTATCCCTTGACCGCTCCTGCAGTAAGACCAGCGATGAACGATCTCTGCATGAAGAGATACATCACGACCATAGGGAGTGATGCCACCATCACAGCAGTAAAGATCATCGAATAACTGCTGAAGAACTCTCCTCGGAAGGAAAGGAGTGATAATGGAAGCGTCCTCTTCTCCTGATCAGTGATGAGAAGCAATGGGAAGAGCAACTCATTCCAATTGATCACGAAGAGGAAAATTGCAGTGGCTCCCAACGCTGGCCTAGAGAGCGGAAGCGCTATCGATCGGTATGTCCGTAGCGGTGTAGCGCCATCAATCGAAGACACTTCAAAGAGTTCCTTCGGCAATTCCTTGAAGAAGGCAGTCAATATGAAGACCGAGATCGGTAGAGTCGTGACTACGTTGATCAATACCAAACCAGAGAGCTTATTGGTCAGCCCAAGGTCATTGAAGAGGATGAAGATCGGAACGATATTGACCTGACCTGGAATAGCGAGACCAATCGTGAAGAGTGCAAAGAGCACCTTTCCGGTGATAGTGATCATCCTTGAGATCGCATAAGCGCAAAGGCTGGCCAATAACAAGGTGAGGATCACCGAGGACAAGGTCACGATGACGCTATTGACGAAACTTTGTCCAACTTTGCTCGTTTCAAAGAGGAACTTGTAGTTGTCTAGAGTCCAACGCTCAGGAAGCGCCAATGGGGAGTTGTAGACCTCAAAGTCCGTCTTTGATGAGCCAAAGGCAACGATCAAACTCGGAATGATGATGAGGATTGCAAAGACAGTCAGTGAAACAGCTCGGATCAGTTTGAATGCCATGTCATCACCTCTCATACCTTGAGTTGAGGAATCGGCGTTGCAGCAAGGTCACAAAGACCAAGACGAGCACGAAGAAGATCGATTGTGTCGCCGCATATCCGATGCGGAGCTCAGAGAAGACTGTCTGGTAGATCAAGATGGCAAAGATGCTCGATGAGTTGTTCGGGCCACCTTGGGTCATCGAGAAGATGAGGTCGAACGCACGGAAGGATTGAATAGTCGTATAGGCCATGACGACGATGGTCGTTGGTATTGACATCGGCCATGTGACATTGCGGAACTGTTGCCAACGAGAAGCACCATCCATCTCAGCGGCTTCATAGAGTTCCTGTGGAATCTGCTGTAGGCCAGCGATGTAGATGACCAACATTTGGCCAGTGTGGAACCAGACCTGGGTGAACGCGATTGCATTGAGTGCAGATCCTTCACTTCCTAGCCAATTGAGGGCAAAGGATTCAAGTCCGACTTTGTTGAAGAAAAGATTGATGGCTCCGAAGTTCGGGTCATAGAGGAAGAGCCAGATCATTGCGACGGATACAGAGGAGAGAATCGTCGGGAAGAAGAAGAGGGTGCGGAGCGCAATATTTACCTTGGTGTTCTTCACAAGGAAGATCGCAAAGATCAACGAGAAGAGGGTTTGGAAGATGACGACGAGAAAAGTGAAACGAAGGTTGTTTCCGAGTACCTTGTAAAAGAGATCGTCATTGGTAAGCAGATTGGCGAAGTTGCCTAAGCCGACAAATTCAGACTCAGTGATGCCATCCCACTTCAAGAACGAGTAGCGCAAATTGAGCACGAAAGGCACGAAGTAGAAGGCAGCGAAGAGGAGACCTGCTGGAAGTCCCATTGCGTAGTAGACGCCGGCATCCCGCTTACGCTTCTTGCGAGAGACCAGCCCGCTCCCACCAGTGGTGGGAGCGGTACCGGTTTGAGCTGTCATTTAAGTCAATATTCCTATCGACTATGAAAGTCTCTGCTTGATCTGCTTGGAGAAGTCAGGCAGAACATCCTTCGGATCCTTACCGCCCACGATTGCGATGAGTGCCTGTTGTGTCAGGTCGCTCACTGCACCGTTGAGGAGGAGGAATCGAGGAGCAAGCATGGTGTTCTTCGCCTGGAATGAAGAGTTCACAATGAGGTCAATCTTTGTGTACTCGACATCAAGGACGTTGACGTGTTGGAGAGATTCATTTGCATAGATCTCTGCAACCTTGCCTGTTACAAGATACGACAAGAATGCATTTGCAATCTTCTGATCGCGTGAAGTTGAGTTCTTGTTCACGCTCAAGATGAAGGTGTTGTTCATGATTCCCTCAGCGACGACCTTGCCGTCTGTCAGGATCATCGACATCAACTGCATCTTTCCGCTCATTGCTGGGTTCAAGTTGACGATCGAAGTCATCGCAAATGTACCGATTGGAAGCACTGGCGACTTGCCCGTAGCAAAGAGGTTATATGCAGCTGCCTCTGTAACACCGGTTGCATTCTCTGGGAAGCAACCTGCATCACGGAGTTTGACGTAGATGTCAGCAACGCCCTCGAACCACTTGCTGGTGAGATCGATCTTTCCGCTATTGAGATCCGCGAGGTTCTTCGCCAACTCGTCGTAGCTTCCAGCTGAGTTCATCAATGCAGAGTTTGAGATCTGCGCTGCTTGACCGAGAGTTGCGCCCGGCCATGCGAGTGGGGTGTAACCCTTTGCCTTCGCTGCCTTACACCAGTTGACCCAACCAGTGAGGTTCTTGGGCTCAGTCCAACCTTCCTTCTTCCAGATGTCAGTGTTGACGATCGGATTGTTGAAGAGGTACTGATATGGGATACCGACCTGCTTGCCTTCATACTTTCCAGGAAGCATGCCCTTTGCGATGAGGTTCTGCTTCACATAACGCTGGTTGGAAAGATCAGCGAACATGTCCGCTTGAGCATATTGGTTGAATACGAATCCTCGTGATGTAGCGATGAGCGCTGCCTTTGGATTGTTGAGAATTCGTACACGCGCTGTGTTGTTGAAGGTGGTGGTGTCAGTGAAAACCTGCTTGATCTTTGTACCTGGGTACTTGGCTTCAAAGTCAGAAATGATCTTCACGAATGCACGCTGATCACCTGGTTCTGGACGATAGTGCCAGAATTCAATTTCACCCTTTGGTGGGGTGAGGTTTGCTACTGGACGACCTGGGCCCGCTGCCAACTTGACGCGCTGCCAGACCAACTTTCCATTGACCTTGTTACAGATCAAAGAAGTTGATTTAGTTCCAGTGAATACACCTTCTGTCGTACAAGAAGCACCGAGACGCTCGCCAGCAGCCTGGCTTGCAGTCATCGGCACGACAGTTGCTGTTACCGCAAATGCAGCCGCGATGAACAGCTTGAATGCTTTCGCACTCTTTCCTGCTTTCATGCTTTCTCCTTTTGTAAGGGACCTTATTAGGGATAAGGATTCGTGGTGAATCGACTTGATTACCACTCCATCAACGGAATACCGAGGTGCTCCGCCAATGTTCGAACTTCCGGTCGAATGTCGCGCCACGAAACGACAGTGTGATGCGGATAGCCATTGCGGACCAATCCGTTGATCAACTGACGTGCCGGTGCGCTGGTTCGAACCGTTGCAGTATTGCCTTGAAACCGATTAGGGGTAGCGAGCGATTCACCACTAGTCATAACTAATCGGAGTTTGCTTGGGTTGGCCGGGTCCGAATCGGAATCGAGTCGGACAAGGACAACTGGACCGGGCTTCAATGCGAAGTTACCGGCCACACCTAGTTTGCGGTTGCAGTGGATCCATTGCGTTGCGTTCTTTGGATCGGCTGCGAGTTCAGTCGAGGCAGAACCGCAGTGCCAGATACGGATCAGGCCCTCTTCCTCGACGAGGTCGACAGTGTCGACGAGATAGTTCGTTCCTGAGCCCAAAGCCTCAAGAATCAGCATGGTTGCTGCGCCATAGACATCACGTTCACATGCTGCGGGGGTTCCAGAGGTTGCAGTCCTGCCCATTGCGCCGCAAGGACATGCGCCAAGCTCTGTTGGGAACTCTGGCCAGCAACGCATCGCGATCGCATCGAGATCGTTCTCATCGATCCAATCAGAGAGGACCTCGCGAGTGCTTGCGTTTGTCTTTGCCTCGAGGGCCGGAACTTTTTCAAGCGATGGTTGGGCTGCGAGTGCGCTCTTATACTCCGCTTCTACCTTCTCTGCTGGAACTTGCGAGATAGCATCAAAGAGATCTGGAATGGTGCGCGTCTTCACTTCGATTCCGAAGTACCTATCGAGTAGGTCTGCGTCATATTGGCAAGGCGTGAATCCGTTCGGTGCATCACCGATCGCGCCGATCTTTGAACCCTTGAGGTTCTCAAGCGCTGCTTCCACCTTTGACTTATCTGCCTTCTCGCCGTTGATCAGCGGCGGTTGGCCAACATCTGGGTTCTCTCCATTGAGGAACTTCTCGAGGAGGTCCTTGACCTTATCTTCGCCAGGATTTCCATGAAGGTGAGTGATGCTCTTGCCGACGGTTCGAAGCGCATGAGCTGCGAGGTTCGATCCGCACATCGAATTGAGATGAAGACGCTCGCCTACCTCGCCGAATTCCCGAACTGACCAGAGAAGGACATCTCCATCCTTCTTTCCAAGGAGGTTCATCGCAGGAGATGCATCAGCAAAGGATGCGTTGAGATAGATGATCTTCGATTGATCGATATCCATCACTCCGACAGCTTCGGTCTGTTCTGGCGTCATGACGAGTTCTGATGGAGTGACGATCTCTGCTCCCAAAGAAGCCAAGAGTTCCTTCGCTTCATCGAAGAATCTTTGAGCGGTTGGAACATCAAAGGTCGGACGAGCAACCGGGATGAGAGCTACCTTCATCGGTTCACCAACTCTGATGCGCTATTCGAGGCATATTTAGCGGGCAAAACCTCACTCATCTCAACGACTCTTCCCTCTTCGATGCTCTTATGGGCAGCAATGCCCACGGCAACGCTTCGCATTCCTTCTTCTAGAGTCACATCAGGTTGCTTTCCTTCGGTCATCGCTTTGTGGAACTTCAAATGTTCTAGATAAGAAGCGCCGTAGTGGAAACCTTTGTACTTAATTGAATCGTTCCAGACCGTCTTAACGGTGAGATCCTTCGTCTTGCTGGCGTCATAAGTCCATTCGCGGAAGTTTCCAACGCTCTCGCGCTTTCCATGGCGAAGTTCGCAGGAAGGCAAGAAGGACTCAACTTTGCCGCCATTTCCAACGACAGAGATCGTCTCCTTATCAACGGTGTTCTCGGCGAACATACAGAGATCGAGCATTGCGCGAGCGCCACTTGGATATTCCACAACGACATAAGCGCTATCGAGCATGTCGGAGCGCTTACCGTCATAGACCTCATCCAAATAGTTGACGCGTTGTCCACCAGAGGCGAAGACGCGAACTGGGTTCTCACCGGTGATGTGATCCATCAAATTGAAGTAGTGACAGCACTTCTCAACCAAAGTTCCGCCCGTTTTTGATGCGAAGCGATTCCAGTTATCAACTTTCGGATAGAAAGGTTCACGATGTTCGCGAATGCTCACTTGTTGTACTTGGCCGACGCCATTCGCTTTGACGATATCGATCAACTCAGAAACCGGAGGCATGTAGCGATACTCAAGTCCCATCCAAACCAATTTTTCGCGACCCTTCGACCACTCGATGACATCAGCACAATCTTCAACTGTGGTGCAAAGTGGCTTCTCAATGAAGACATGCACGTCACTAGCGAGCGCATCCTTGAGGACTGTGATGTGCGTGAAGTTTGGTGTAGCGATGATGACTGCATCAACGAGATTCGATGCGAGTAGATCCTTGTGATCAGAGAAGAGTTGAGCTTGTGGTTGATTCCAATTCTCGAGTTCGGCGAGCGCACGGTTGCGTGAATCTTCATTGGGATCTGCAATAGCAGTGACCGTTGCACCATCAATGAATGAGAGGTTGGCGATGTGCTCTCGCCCCATCGCGCCTGCCCCGATGATTCCGTAACGAATCACTTTGCTCCTCGCCTTTGAGTGGTCAGACCTCTTACCACTCGGGCATCTTGCGGGGTTCTCACGCTCAGGTCAATAGTGAATACCTGTGAATGAGCATCTTTTTGGTAACGATTCTTGACCTGTTGGCCAGGGGGCTAGAGCTCGAGGAGGGCGGGCCTTGCTCGCTCGAAGACCATTTGGGTCGGCCACTTCGGGTCCACAGTCAAGATTTCGGCTCCCGATGGAGTGGTCAAAATGGTGTCTTCCACCTTGAGCCCCTTACCCGAGGGGTTCCAGGCGAGGGCGTTATGGGTCGTGATCAGCCGCTCGGTCTTCTCGTGGGCGGGGAAATCTCGAGGGAGGTAACCGGTGGGGCCGCCTTGATGGTGACGAGTCCACTCTTCACCGTCGAAACCCTGGTTTCGATACTCAGCAATGCCTTTCTTGGCGACATCTGAAAGCTTCGCACCAACCTTGCTTTCATTGATGAAGACTCGCTCCACATCAAGGAGTCGCTCATACCAATTCTGAGTCTCCTCATCGATCTTGGTGAAGGAAGCGATCCTGGTAACGCTTGCGATCAATCCCTTTCGCCTGGCGCAGATCACTCCCATGAATCGATCGCCCAGGGGCTTGGTCGTTGGAAGTGGATGACGAAACTTCAGTAGACGTTCCTCGCCTCCAACCAGAAGAACAACCGGCTCCAGGTCGTGGGCCCAACATTCTTGAGCGATGGAGCCAGCGAGCTCGACTTCACTCATTCCCTTCTTGGCACTTCGCATCGCATTACCCAACGCAATCGCAGCGTCGCTACAGATCTCTCGAAACCGTGCTACTTCATATTGATTGAGATCGCGACGAAGGGTTTCTATTTCTGTGCCGAGATTGACTCGAACCGAATCTGGACCATCAATACCTACACGCTCCCCTTGTGGGAGTTGACCATCTCGACCTTCGAACCAATTGATGACAGTGATCTTCTCGATTCCGCTGAGTTCTTCTTCCTTGAGACGGTCCGCTTCGATCTTGTTGGTAATGACTTCGATTCCATCCCTGCGAATGACAAGGTCCATGCAAGCGAGCTCAAGGGTGGTTGGCACATGGGCCCGTCCCCCGATTGCCCACGCGACATTGGCGCCCTTTTTGAGGATGATCGCCTCAAGGTCTCTCTCCTCCAGGAGGGCAACGAGACGAGAGTGCTTTTCCTTCACTTCGGACATCGACATACTCAAAATCTACCTCCCCTTTATGCTTCGGCTATGACCTACAGATCAGACCTATTTATCGGTGGAAATTGGATATCTGCGCCAGAGCGCCTCGCAGTGATGGATCCGAGCGACGAATCGACGATTGCAGAGATCGCGCTCGCTGGCGAGAAGGAAGTGGAGATGGCGGTCGACGCCGCCTATACCGCGCAGAAATCCTGGGCGAAGACCGCTCCTCGTGTGCGTGCCGAGATCCTCCGTAAGGCATTCGAGATCATGGTCGCAGAGGCAGATGAACTCGCGAAGATCATCGTCAAAGAGAATGGAAAGATCTTCACCGACGCGCGTAATGAGATCATCTACGCCGCTGAGTTCTTCCGCTGGTTCTCCGAGGAAGCAGTTCGCATCAACGGCGAATATCGCAACGCTCCGGCAGGCGATAAAAAGTTCTTGGTCACGCAACAACCGATCGGTGTATCCCTCTTGATCACACCATGGAACTTCCCTGCTGCGATGGCAACGCGAAAGATCGGTCCAGCGCTCGCTGCTGGTTGCACCACGATCCTCAAGCCCGCGACTGAGACTCCACTGACCGCTCTTGCGGTTGTCGATATCTTGCAGCGCGCTGGAGTTCCAGATGGCGTCGTCAATGTCATCTTCCCGAAAGAGACTGGCAAGTCCGTCTCGAAGATGCTCCATGATCCTCGGGTACGCAATCTCTCTTTCACCGGCTCAACCGAAGTCGGTCGCGTACTTCTTAAGGAATCTGCAGATCGAATCATCCGCACCTCGATGGAACTCGGTGGCAATGCCCCCGTCGTAGTCTTCGATGATGCCGATCTAGAGGTGGCTGTTGCCGGAACTCTCGTTGCCAAGATGCGCAACGGTGGCGCTGCCTGTACTGCCGCGAATCGCATCTTCGTCCATAAGAAGATTGCAAAGGAATTCACCGAGAAACTCACTGAGGGAATGGCGAAGATCAAGATGGCGCCGGGCCTCACCGAAGGCGCCCAACTTGGTGCATTCGTCTCGCTCAAAGAGCGAAACAAGATCGCAGAATTGGTCGATATGGCCGTTGCCAATGGCGCTGAGGTGAAGACTGGCGGCAAGATCACGACCGATAAGGGCGCTTTCTATCCGCCAACGGTCCTTGAAGTCGATGCGAAGAATGAGATCCTCAAGCACGAAGTCTTCGGCCCAGTCGCTCCGATCGTCACCTTCGATAACGATGATGCCGCGATCGCGATGGCCAATGACACTGACTTCGGTTTGATCAGTTACGTATTCTCCTCCGATCTTCGCCGCTCCCTTCGCGCTGCAGAGGAGATCGAATCAGGTTTGGTTGCGATCAATCGTGGTGTGATATCCGATCCTGCTGCACCATTCGGTGGCGTCAAGCAGAGCGGTATCGGTCGAGAAGGTGGATTCGACGGAATCAACGAGTTCCTTGAGAAGAAATATATCGGGGTAGAGATTTAATCCCTACTACTTCTTCTTCCATCCTTTAGGGCACTTGCTCTTTGCAGGTGGCAAAGTTTTGCTCTGCTTTCCCTTCACGCAAGTAATCACTGGCGTGGAAGCGGAGACCTCGCGAAGTACAACTTTAGGCGATGAGTAGGAGAATCCGCTCGCAACGAACTCCAACTTATTTGCCTTATTGACGATGGATGTCGTTGCGACTTTATTGGTCCCATCTTCAGCGATGATCTCCAAGACCAATTTGCTCGTCGAGCTGAGCGTATTCTCTTTGAACTTGCAATCTAGATATTTGTGGGATGTTGAGAAGTAGAAATATCCAGTGTTCTTGCTTCCATCTGATCTGGTCGCAGGTCCCGCGATGGCGAAATTCAAGGAATCACTGGATGCATCCCAACTGGGATCTCCAGCGCCAGCTGCATTGAAAGACGTGACACTGAATCCATCTTTCGCGCAATTTCCGGGATCTGGAAAATAGCCGTAACCGGGACGTTGATCAGCGTGATGGATATTCACTCCCCATGAGACGTTGTCAAAGTCCGCTTGTCGTGACCAATCAGCTTCAGAGAATGTGTTGCCATCCTTATCTTTCTTCTCGATGAGGACGAGATTGTTATAACCGGCGACTTTGATAGGAGAGCCAGAGACGACCCACCTTCTTGTATTACCGATTCTGTCCACTGAGTACTTTGCATTGAGGGCGCCTAATTGAACATTCATCGCAGTGATCACATTCTCACGAAAGGTCACCCGAAATTCTTTGTCATGAAGGAGAGGTTTGTCAGCAACACCGAGATAGATTCGTAGGACCGCACCTTTCTGGGTGCCAAATATCGTCTTTTCGTATCCATGTACTTCAGAGTTGAGCTCAAGATTTCCATATTGTGTCTGCCAGAGTGTGCTCTTGGAATATTGAATCTCACCAAAGTCATCTGTGTATTCGATCTCGCCAGAGTTATCACGTACCAGGCTTGCTTTCTTGAACTCTCCATTTTCATTCTTCACTTCCACTGACTCGATACATTCCGATTCGGCGGGAGAGTCACAAGTAGTAAGTCCATATGCGATCGGTTTAGTCATGTCTATAACAACTTCTGCTCGCGCCTGGGATGTGGGGAGGGCGGACGAGAGAAGAGCTATGAAGAGCAGAGTGGCCGTTGAACTCAAACGTTTAGACATTTCGATATCTTAAGTTGAAGAGTTAGACTGCGAGAAGAGTCTTGGATGAACGAAGTGCTAGAAAATTCGCTATTGAAGCAAGGGTGAGATCTCGATACCGAGTGCACCGAGTCGCTCTTTGCCGCCATCGAGCGCGGTAAGGACGAAGATGTGTCCATCCTCGAGGAGCGCGAAGGTGTGCTCCCAATGCGATCCGCGGGATCCATCCATCGAAGAGACTGTCCAGTTATCTGGCATCACGCGCATCCGTTCAGTTCCACGTGTGATCATCGGTTCGATGGCAAGAGTCATGCCAGCGAAGAGTTCCGCGCCAAATCCCTTGCGGCCATAGTTCAAGACATGTGGCTCCATATGCATCTCAGTTCCAATGCCGTGGCCGCCGTACTCACGCAGGATTCCATACTTCCTTGTCGAAGTATTTTGCGAGTTGATGTACTTCTCGATCTCGTGGCTGATATCCGTCAGGCGCCCACCAACTCGAGCTGCGGCGATACCGCGCCACATCGACTCTTCGCAGACATTTGAGAGCGTCAGATCATCATTATCTTGAGGCGGAACGACATAGGTGAAGGCTGCATCTCCATGCCAGCCTTCGACGATCGCACCACAGTCGATCGATACGACATCACCTTCGCGGATGACGCGATTTCCAGGGATTCCGTGAACCACCTCTTCATTGACCGATGCACAGATCGTCGCAGGAAAACCGTGATATCCCTTGAAAGATGGGGTTCCGTTATTGGAGCGGATGTTCTCTTCTGCGATCGCATCGAGTTGTGCGGTTGTCACTCCTGGTTCGATCGCGGCTTTGATCAATTCCAAAGTCTCACCGACGAGTTTGCCGGCCTTGCGCATCAGTTTGATCTGATCGAGGGTCTTTTTCTGGATCGCCATCTTCTACACGCTTCTCTTACGTGTTACGCGATTGCGGTGAGCGCTTTGATCGCGCGCTGAGTGATCTCATCGACAGGTCCCATCGCTGGGATGGTGACTAAGAGTCCTTCGCGTCGATAGAAATCGATGATCGGCGCGGTCTGCTCGTTATAGACCTCAAGGCGACGTGCGATCACTTCTTCGCGATCGTCATCCCTTTGATAGAGCGAACCGCCGCATGAATCACAGATTCCTTCTTGCTTCGAAGGTTCGTAATCAACATGGAAAGCCTTTTGACACTCCTTGCAGGTACGACGACCAGCCAATCGCTTGATGATCTCTTCATTGTCGACTGAGAGCTCGAGCGCTGCATCAAGGGGGGTGCGCTTCTCTCCCAAGATCGCGCGAAGTACCTCTGCCTGGAAGACATTGCGTGGAAATCCGTCGAGTAAGAATCCACCATCGACATCGCTCTTGTTGAGACGATCCTTGACCATCTTGTTGGTTACTTCATCAGGAACGAGTTCGCCGCGATCCATATAGGACTTCGCTTCCATTCCGAGCGGTGTTCCCTCTTTGAGGTTGCTGCGGAAGATATCTCCGGTTGAGATGTGTGGAATCGAGAAATGAGCAGCGAGATTGACCGCTTGGGTTCCCTTACCTGCTCCCGGTGGTCCTACCAGGATGAGTCGCATTAACGCAGGAATCCTTCATAAGAGCGCTGTTGCAGCTGGCTCTCGATCTGCTTCGCAGTGTCGAGACCGACGCCGACGATGATCAGAATGGATGTTCCACCGAATGGGAAGTTCGCACTTGCCTGGAAGAGGATCAACGCGATGATCGGGATGATCGCAACGAATGCAAGGTAGACCGATCCCGGAGCGGTGATGCGGGAGAGGACGTACTGCAAGTACTCGACCGTTGGACGTCCTGCTCGAATACCTGGGATGAAGCCGCCGTACTTTCGCATGTTCTCGGCAACCTCTTCGGGATTGAAGGAGATCGCTACATAGAAGTATGCGAAGAAGATGACGAGCGCTGCATAGAGCGCGATGTAATAACCATTGTCACCGACGGTGAAGTTGTTCTGCACCCAGACCGCCCATGGCGCAGTGCTTCCAGAGAAGCTTGCGACGAGAGATGGGATGTAGAGCAAGGAAGAAGCGAAGATGACTGGGATGACGCCAGCTTGGTTGACCTTGATCGGAATATAGGTCGATGTTCCACCATAGGAACGACGGCCAATCTGTCGCTTCGCGTACTGGACTGGGATACGACGTTGTGATTGCTCGACGAGGACGACGAGCGCGACGATGACGAGACCGACGCCGATCACTGCGAAGAATGGGAACCAGCCGTTGGTGAGGCGGATCGACCAGAGTTGTCCTGGGAAGGATGCTGCGATCGAGGTGAAGATCAAGATCGACATACCGTTTCCGATGCCGCGATCGGTGATCAATTCACCGAGCCACATCACAACAGAGGTGCCAGCAACCATCACGACGACCATCACGAAGAGGATGTTCCATGCTTGGTCAGGGATGATGTTCTCGTTACATCCCTGGATCAGACGACCAGGAGTACGAGCGACTGCGATCAGACCAGTTGCTTGCAAGGTTGCAAGACCGATGGTCAAGTAACGGGTGTACTGGGTGAGCTTCTGTGTTCCAGCTGCACCCTCCTTCTTCAAGGTTTCGAATCGTGGGATGACCACGGTGAGAAGCTGCACGATGATCGATGCCGTGATGTACGGCATGATGCCGAGCGCGAAGATGGAGAGTTGAAGGAGTGCTCCACCAGAGAAGAGATTGATCAAGCCGAAGAGACCGCCGGTATCGGCGACTGCAAGACAGCGCTGAACCGCTTCGTAACTGACACCCGGTGTCGGGATGATCGATCCGAAACGGAAGAGCGCCATGATCGAAAGCGTGAAGATGATCTTCCTGCGAAGATCAGGTGTCCTGAACGCCTTACCGAATGCTTGCAACATCTTCTTCTCCTAGTTCACTTCTCGTGAAGGCTAGTTGCTACCTAGACCGATTTGATGCTGCCACCTGCGGCAGCAATCTTCTCTTGTGCAGACTTGGAGAAGGCATGCGCCTCGACGCTGACCTTGACCGAGATGTCGCCTTGACCGAGGACCTTGATCAGATGGCCCTTACGTGCAAGGCCAGCCTTGACCAGACCATCGACAGTGACGTTGCCACCTGATGGGAAGGCATCGTTGATCGCTGCGACATTGACTGCTTGGAATTCGATACGAGCAGGGTTCTTGAAACCGCGCATCTTCGGCAAACGCTGAACGAGAGGCATCTGACCGCCTTCGAAACCTGCGCGAACCGTGTTACGGGCATGTGTTCCCTTGCCACCTCGACCTGCAGTCTTTCCCTTCGATGCTTCACCACGACCCTTACGAGTCTTGGCTTTCTTCGCACCTGGGGCGGGACGGAGATGATGGACTTTGAGTACCACTACTCGACCTCCTCAACTTCGACGAGATGACGGACGGCGTAGACCATACCGCGAATCTCTGGGCGATCTTCTTTGACGACGACATCACCGATGCGCTTGAGACCGAGAGTTCTCAAAGTCTCACGCTGGCTTGGGATGTTCGCGACCTTGCTGCGAACTTGAGTCACCTTTAGACGTGGCATCTCTTATGCACCTGCCTTTACTGCTGGAGCTGATGGAGCTGCCGCCGCTGCAACTGCTTGCGCAATCGCCTTCGGTGCGACATCTTCGAGAGACTTGCCACGACGTGCAGCGATCGCTGTTGGGGTCTCCAACATCTTCAGCGCTGCAGCAGTTGCATGGACCATGTTGATCGGATTGTTCGATCCGAGGGACTTGGTGAGGACATCGGAGATTCCAGCGCACTCAAGGACTGCACGGACTGGTCCACCGGCGATCACACCGGTACCGGGAGCTGCTGGGCGAAGGAGTACGACTCCTGCTGCCTTCTCACCTTGTACTGGGTGTGGGATCGTCGATCCAAGACGAGGAACCGTGAAGAAGGACTTCTTCGCCTCTTCCACTGCCTTCGCGATCGCTTGTGGGACTTCTTTCGCCTTGCCGTAACCGACGCCGAGAGTTCCGTTTCCGTCACCGACGACAACGAGAGCGGTGAAGGAGAAACGACGTCCACCTTGCACGACCTTCGCTACACGATTGACGAAG
>JACCDW010263026.1_pt1 | contig 24668 bp, 31 predicted proteins | sample 7449781 | NCBI WGS metagenome assembly JACCDW01 (sample SAMN15323449, study PRJNA562643) | freshwater metagenome | isolation source: river surface water | place: USA:Blue River Watershed | collected 2017-08-18
TCAGCGCGATCATCCTTATCGTTGGAGTGGGAATTCCTTCAAAACTTACGCTCTTTGATCAAACTGTTAACACCGGAATAGTTGGCTCGATTCTCGGTGTTATTTACCTGGTCTGGCTGCTCAATTTGTTCAATTTCATGGATGGAACAGACGGCATCGCAGCAAGTGAAGCGATTTTTGTTTGTACCGCAGGAGCATTTCTTAGCTATTACGTTCTTTCAGATGCCAACCACAGTGCTGCAGCAATAATTCTTGCTGCGAGCACATTTGGCTTCATGCTCTACAACTGGTCGCCAGCAAAAATATTCATGGGCGATGTTGGTAGCGGATACTTGGGAGTTGTTATCGGTGGGCTTTCGCTTATCGCGGCAAATCAAGACCCCGATCTCTTGTGGGTATGGATCATTTTGCTTGCAGTATTTGTTAGCGATGCCACCGTTACGTTGATCCGTCGCTTACTGCGGAAACAAAAACCGCACGTCGCGCACCGCAGTCACGCATATCAGCATCTTGCGATCCGACTCAATTCTCATGCAAAAGTTGCGGTTCTCGTTCTTGCTGTCAACATTGTCTGGCTATTGCCAATTGCATTCTTCGTAGCCGATAATCAACTTGCTGGAACTACCGGCGTGATCATTGCCTATGTGCCACTGCTTACTGCAGTGCTTGCCCTTGGTGCTGGAAAAGATTCAGCGACTAACTAATTCGCGTTAAGCGAACGAGTGGAATTCGACGTTCTGTCTTCAACTGGTAGTTCGCAAAGTCTGGCCAAATCCCAACCATGGTGTTCCACGCAGTTTCGCGATCTTCATCTTCCGCCATGGTCTGAGCATTCGCCTGAAACATTTCTGCTCCAACTTGCAACGTCACTTCTTTGTTCGCCAAGAGGTTTTCGTACCACAGCGGATTGGTTGGGTGTCCGCCCTTTGACGCAACGATCACATAGTCATTCCCAATTCGCCCGTAGATCAATGCAGTGCGGCGCAATGCTCCAGACTTACGGCCGGTCACGGTCAGCAAAAGAGTCGGAACCCCTCTCCAAATATGGCCTTCTTCGCCGTTGGTCTCTACGTACAGACGAATGTGGTCAGCAACCCAATCGCTAGGGCTATCAATGATGGTCGGCTCTGAAGTCATGGCCGCAGGCTAACGCCTAAATAGTGGTGAGCAAGGAATCCCGAAGTTTCGCAATCTCATTGCTTTCACGATCCAGGAATTGATCTTCTGCAATACGCAATCGCTCATATGCAAGCCACTCTGAATTAATGCCGGAGATGTTCCGTTCTTGTGCATGTGCTTTCATCCGCATCGCAATTAAAGCTTCATGTCCGCGAAGCGCTTTCAATCCTTGCCCAGTAGCCCAAAAAACTCCGCTGAGATCTTGCTGTGACATGTAGAAATCTGAAAGCAACAGTGCTCCACTAATAATGGTGAGGACAACGTTAGAGGTAATTCCCTCTGTATCTGCCCAAATAAAGTTCTCTCCTGCGAATGGAAGATCACGAACGAGCTCAAGCGCTCCTCTCAGCGCGAGAAAATCTTCGTTTCCTCCATTGAGTTTTACTTTCTCAATTGCGGTCTGAAGGATTTCAAAATCTGTAATCACTTCAGATCCAATTCTGAACACATCATTGCCTTCCTTCGCAAGTAGGTTTTTCCCGTTTTGATTGATTGCTCGGCGAACGCCCGACACAACATTGTTAAATGTTGAATCCTCAATGGATACCTCCCAAATGGCAGTGCGGGCAGCGATTCGTGTAGGCCTCTCTCGATGCATCACCATCCATGTCAATAATTCTGTGGACTTTGACCGCTCAAAACGAAGTGCTTCCCAACTTCTGTTTGCAACCTCAACCGGGCCCATTATTCGAACGCAAATTTGCCAATCTCCAATCGCCGTTACGTTGTGAAGGCCTGATGCCTTCAACAATGGTTTCGCAAGATCCAGTTGCAACGATCGGAATGATTCTGCTTCTTCTCTCCTCATTACGAATGGAGAAAACACCACGCCACTTTTGTCAATTCTCCATCCATCATTAGTTTGAGAAATACAGATACCTGACGAATCCGAAAATCCAGAGCCGACGATCTTCACTCGAACGTTTGATGATGACAAGCAACATTTGAGATACATAGCAAACTCATCAGCCCACCTATCGTTAATGGACTTAAGAGAAATCTGATCATCTCTGCCCATTGTCAGATGTACTGTCTCCTGCCCATTCATCCCAACCGGAATGGTCAGCACTTCTGATTCGCATCTATCCGCTTGAGATGTTCGCGTGATTTCATTGTTTCCTGAAGCCGCAGAAGCCTGAAATCGAAGCTTGGACCAATACAACCTGGATTCCTTTGACACTGGTTCGTCGTACATTTCACTCATTGATAGCTGTAGTTTTCGCCTGTGGCTGCTTTCAATCATTGAAAGCAGCGCCATAGTTGCAAATGCAGTGGGCACCAATGTTTGATAAGCGTTCCGGCCCCCATGTGTAGAGGCTAGAAACTCAACTTGCGACCTATCAACAGCACTTTCCTGGTTGATGCTTTTCGATGTTGATTGACTTGTAAAAAGCCATAAAGCCACAACAAAGACAGCAGCAGACTTTGCGAAAATCGTCTCGGAAGGCTCAATGCTTCCATGCTTTCGAAGAGACACTGCTTGATACAACACAGAAGATGCACCGTAAATCCAGACCACCCACAAAAGGACACCGAAGCAAGATCTGACGAGTAACTCAATGTCCATGATCTGTTGAAAAGAAGCGAAATGTGAAACCAGCTTTATCGGACCAAGGCCATAGACACATAAACCCAGAGGGATTCCAAGCAGAAATGCAGTTCCTATAGCAATTACACGCCGTGTTTTCATGGGCCGGTAAAAGGTTGAGCCGACCGCACTGCCGAAACAGATTTATCTCGAACTCCAAACAGCCCGAGCAAGGTCATTTGCACCCTGATATTCGTCATGACCGTTACTGAGTTCTCATCAGCAGTCGCTACACCCATAACCCCTATCGATTCCAGGAATTGATGAGCAGAGATAATCGCAGAGCTTTTATCAATACTCGGACTTCCACTTCGTAACGAAGTGATTTGCTGTGCACCGGCTCGAGCAGCATTTTCTGCCGCATCGGTTGCTTCTACTCGGGCTGCAATCATCCTTCCGCCATCAAAGGCCAAGCCTGCACATGCGATAAACGTCATTGAAAGCACCAACACAAACCCAGAAATTGAGCCAAGTTCGTAGCGACTATTACCACTCAAGGAATTCTCCATTCATCTATGACTTCTATAGACGAAGCATGCACTTGATCTGGAAGCAGCCCAAGTAATTCTGTTCCATCAATACGAACCTCACAATCAACTTGAACTTGCACAGCATTTGTCAAACCGGTTGAGACAAGACCAACTTCAACGTAAACATTTGTGCATGAGACTCCTGCAAGTTTCAAGTCATTCTCTGCAGCAATCGTCGCTGCAGAAACCATTTTTGACTTAGCCACTTGCGAACCTGCACGGGCACCTTGATCGGCAGCATGTTGAACTTGTACTTTTGCTTCACTGAGACGACCAACGTGAACTCCAAAAAGCACCATAAACATAAGAACGGGAGCGAGAATTACCATCTCGACCGTCAAACTTCCTCGTTCAAACTTCATCTATCAACTTCCAAAACAAATCGCTCCAAGGGTTCAGACGCCGATCGGGCAACAGAGGGGGTGAAGAATGGAACAACTGAGGGAACGCGCAGAATTACTTTCACTTCAATCACCCCATTGTCTATTCGTACATCTGGGGTTTTCGCCTCTGATGCTCTTTGCTCTGCCGTGGTTTTTATGGCAGCTGCAATCGCAAGAGTTTCGCTTCCCCCGTGAACTGATCCCGCGATTGCCCCATCCTGTGCGGCAATCGCAGCTAGTTGAGCAGCATTAAAGAACATTGACACCTGAACTCCAAAAAGCAAGAACAGCAACAGCACAGGCACTGCTAGCACCGCCTGTGCTGTTGTCTCGCCACGTTCCATCCTGGATTTATCCAAGATCTAAAGAATTTGCTTTGTCACGTACTCGTGAAGTGATTGTCGCTCCAACGGTGATCGCTAGAGCAATTAGCGCTGCGGCCATGACAACAGTCGTAGCGCTCACTTCTCCAGACTCGGTGTCTAGCTCCCATGAAGCAAGAAGCCTGGTCCACAAATACTGGAATTGCATTTTCTGAAATGACATCATTTTCTCCTTTATTGATTAGGTTCGTTTAGATCAAATCAAATGTGTTGCGTTAGAGGCCTCCGATCACCTGAGATACCGCGGGATATCCGATGAGGACAATGAACGAAATAAAGAGCAAGACCATTGGAAGCCCCATACGCTCCGTTGCCGAATTTGCCGAGGATTCAACTTCGCTCATTTGCCGATAACGCAATGATTCCGCACGTGCCGCCAGCGAGGTTCTAATGCGAGCTCCATGTTCTCCGGCAAGTTGGATAGATCCAGCAATTTCCTTGATTTGAGGTAATGAATACATTTCCCCCAACCGAGAAAGTTCAGCCCATGGTGAAGTTCTCGCGCTTTTTGCAATGGTCAGCGCTCGACGAATTTGTTCAAAGGACCAACCATCTCCTGATTCTGCTGCCGCAATGAGCGCTGTTTCCGTGCCAGCACCGCCTGCGAGCAAGATATTGGTGAGATCAAGAAAGCTGGAAAAAGAGTGCAGGAATGAACGACGTCTCGCCTTCGACATCTGGCGAATCTTGTGTTCTGGGAATACGAAACCAAAAGTTCCTGCAACAAACGGAGTAATCAATTTCATTCCACCCGAAACTGCTACTCCAGCAGACTCCATCAGAACCAAACAAGATACTGACACGCCAAAGCCAATCACCGCTCCAATTAATTTGCTTGCCACCAATGATGAAGTGTCAATGTCGCAGATAACAAGGTCAGAATTCAAGCGAGCACCTGTATTCAGTCGAATCACGTTTATGCTCCTGCGAATCATGGCTTTGATCGCAGAATGAACTTGGGTTGCAAGCGAAGAAACAACACAGAGGGCAACCCCGATTGAAAGAATGATTCCGAAAAGGACAGATCTGATCATTTGCTTGTGACCGTGCGTCGGCGAACAAATCGCTCGGGTTCAATAATCTTCGCCATGCTTTGCATGAGCGAAAGCGACGATGCAAAGACCGCAAGGATTACTGAAAGAACAATTTGGCCCTGGATGGAAGAATACGGTTGCAGATATGTTCTGTTAAATGTGAGCAAACCTGCGATGAATACTGCAATGACAGTTGCAATAATCTTTACTGCACTTCTGGTTCTTGCTCTCCCAACCCAGACTCGGCTGCGCATTTTGCTCTCATCTCGGGCACATTGGGAAATCTGTGTAAGAAGCAATCCAAGATCACGAGCTTGATGTTGAGAAGCGGTGACTAGTGCTGCAACCACGAAGTCGCCAGTCGAGTTATTCACGTCGTCCCCAAATCGACGAAGTCCGTCCTCTACCGGTCCATAACCAATGAATGATGCGAGTTTCTTTACATGGGTCTGAAGTACAAGCGGGGCGTGGATTGATGTTGCAACAATTGCTTGTTCAAGTCCATGTGCCCCAGCCAACGTGTCTCGCAATTGCTCGGTCCAGGTAGCTATGCCATCTACAAGTTCCTGTTCGTTTCGGGTCTGAACGTATGGTCTTCCAATTCCTGGAATCGCAGACACAAGTACTGCAACCGAAGCCGAAACCACTATCCAGCCAGTAACCATCAGAGTGACACCAAAGGCAGCTGGGACTGCAATTTGTGCCAATCGAAATTGATACGACCTAACTGCCATGAGTATCGGCCAAGTTGACCGATTTCCGTGCTCGGAGAGGAGCAGAAAAACCCCTAATCCAAACATTGCTCCACTCAAGAGCACAAGCAACCCCGTCATCGCAGCATCTCCTCGCGGAAACCGAATTCCTCAAATAACTCTCGCGTTTCTTCACGTAACGGATACCCAATTCCAACTGTTCCATTGAGGTTTCTCACTACTTCGTTTGACATGATGGTCAAGCCATCTGAGTCAACTACCTCTCGTATAGAGCTCACTCTTCGTTGACCGCGCACAACTTCAATGTGAACTACAAAGTGCACTGAACTCGCTATGAGCAGATTGGTTGTTTCAATTGGTAGCGAAATTGATGACATCGACACATACGCAGCAAGTTTCGGGAATACTGACCGCGTGCTATCAGCATGCAACGTGCACATTGAGCCGTTATTACCTTGGCTCATTGCCATCAGCATTGGAAACGCTTCGGCGCCACGTACTTCTCCAACAATCACTCTGTCGGGGTCCATGCGCAGGGCCATTTTCGTGAGATCAGCGAGAGTTATTTCTCCCTGACCTTCGATATTGGCCGGGCGAGACTGAAGCGAGTCATGATCTGGATGCAAGTGCTCAAACCTTTCAAGGCCAAGTTCATACGCGTCTTCAATCGTCACAATTCTCTCTTCGGTTGGTACTTCGTTAATTAATGCACGCATCAAAGTGGTTTTTCCGGATCCAGTTCCCCCAGCGATGATCACATTGCGCCGCGAACGAACCATGGCTCTAAACATCTCGGCTATTCCATACGACATCATTCCGCGCGCCTCCAGGTCTTCAAGAGACGAAATTTCAAATTGGTGTTTACGAATGACAAGACTTGGTCGCGCTGAAATATCCATCGTTGCAAATAGACGCGAACCATCTGCAAGTTGCAGATTCAGTTCTGGCGACCCTGCGTCAAATCGACGCTCGCTACGTCCCATCCGAACTGCGGTACGTCTAATCAGATCTACGAGTTCGTCATCGTGATCAACAATTGGCGAACGGCACTCTCTTGCACCACTCCTTAGCTTCACCCATATCGGAGAATTACCCCGAACGTGGATGTCGCTCACTTCGGGGTCATCAAGAGTTTGTTGAAGTAGCCCCATGCCAAGCACTTGATCAATTGCTCCGCTGGTGAGTAACTGCTCTTCGATATCAGTTAACGCAGGCAGGCCTTCCTGCCTGCGGGATGCCGACAAACGAGCGCACTCCATTGCTGAAACCTGGCGTGCAAAATCCATTTCAGATTTGCTACTGAGATACGCATCTCCTCTGTTTTGCCGATCTAATCGCTCATCAGCCAGTGCTTCTCCAATGCGAGTAGCTAATGCATCGCGTATCCGTCTACTTGCCAGGTCAGATGTGGAATGTGTGCTTGCACTCACAGCGTTACCTGGCTATTCGCTGACCAACGAAATTCGCACATTACCCGCGCCTGCAATTGCAAGCGATAACCGAAGTGGTCCGCGGAAGGTAACAATCACCGCACTGTTCAATTCATCTGATTGCTCAATTGCTGAAATTGTGACCGCTTCATCAAACAGTAAAGGAGGTGAAGCGTTAGTGATTGTCGCATCTGGCGTAAGCACCAGCCTTACCTTGTCGTTCACCGCAAGATTCGCTGGAATGTTTCCCGCTGGTACTGCGGCAGAAGTCAAAGCCTCATCAGGTCCGAGTGGTGATGCGCTGCTCACCATGCTTTCCGAAAGTGGAGTTCCGCCTTTTATGGAAACAGTGAGGCTTTTGCCAAGCAATGAACCTGCGTTGCTTGCATCGACAAAAAATTGCGCAGCCTCGGGTGAAATTCGAATTGCCCTTAAGTCACTATCTTTAATCACCTGCCCGCGGCCCAAATCACTAACCACCCCAACTACTGAGACAGTCGCTGATGCAGAGCGATACACGGCCATGGATCCAATAACCCCAATAGCAATTAGCGCAATGCCAACCGCCATATCTGGTACGCGCTTCTTCTTCCGTTCACCTTGATCGAGATCACGAGATATCTCAACATTGTCCGAACTGTTGAGCACCCTTGATCTCGTCAAGGAGTCAATCATCCGTTGTGACACGGTTGCCCCCTTGATCGCTATCAATCCGCCGATGGTGCGATGTGTATTTGCAACGATCATTGCGGAAATGCAATCCAAATTTCAAATTGAATTGAAAAAGGATCAAATGACATAAGGGTTATTTGGTCGCTTTGCTTGCCAGATATAGCCCGTAGCCTTGTAAGCGTGAATAACCCAGCCGCCGCTCAGCCGCCCGCAGTCCTGCCCGCAGCTAACGATGCGTGCTGGTGTGGCAGTGGCCGCAAGTACAAGCGTTGCCACAAAGCAACCGAAGGTCGTATTGAACCGGGTGTTGTCAGCCCAATGTTGACTGTGCCTGACCACATTGTGAAGCCGCCGTACGCAGAGACCGGCAAGGTCACGCGTTGGCAAGAATCTGCAGTGAAGTCTCCAGAAATCATTGAACGCATGCGCATTGCATGTTCTGCTGCTGCAGAAGTACTGCGACTTGCTGGAGAGTTTGTTCGTCCAGGAATTACAACAGACGAAATTGACGTGTACGTGCACAACTTGTGCATCGAGCGTGGTGCGTATCCAAGTCCGTTGAACTATTCGGGTTATCCAAAGAGCGTGTGTACATCGGTAAATGAAGTGATTTGCCATGGCATTCCCGACTCACGAGTACTGCAAGAAGGCGACATCATCAACCTTGATGTCACGTGCTACATGAATGGCGTTCACGGCGACACCAATGCAACATTTGCAGTTGGCGAAATTGATAAAGAGAATCGCGATCTCATTTCCATTACCGAAGAATGCATTTGGCGTGGAATTGAAGCTGTTGTGCCTGGCCGCCCACTGAGCGACATTGGCAAAGCCATTGAAACACGGGCAAAACAAGACCAAATGGGCGTTATTCGCGCATTTATTGGTCATGGAATCGGCGAGCAATTTCACACCGATATTCAGGTGTTGCACTACTACGACAAGAGCAACAACACCATCATGCGACCTGGCATGACATTCACGATCGAGCCGATGATTTCTCTTGGCACCTACCAGCACCGCATGTGGAAGGACGACTGGACTGCAGTAACTGCAGACGGCAAACGAACTGCACAGTTTGAACACACCGTGTTGGTTACTGAAACTGGTGTTGATGTATTAACTGGTGGCCCTGGCGCCGCTTCACCGTTTGCACCCTGGAATCGTTAATAGTCTCGAGGTAACTCACTCATGATTGACGCAATTGACGTAGACCGATATTTGCGATTTGATCGCCACGATTGGGCGGAGTTGCGTGCACAAACACCGCTCACCTTGCACGAACGCGACCTTGAAGCCCTTCGCGGAATCAATGACCGCATTGACCTTGACGAAGTGGTTGCCGTGTACTTGCCACTCACTCGCCTCTTGAACTTGTATGTCAGCGCTACGCAAAACTTGCATCGCGTTTCTGCAACGTTCTTAGGTGCCATTGCGCCAAAGATGCCTTACGTCATTGGAATTGCGGGCAGCGTGGCCGTAGGAAAGAGCACTTCTGCCCGTATTTTGCAGGCTCTTCTTACCCGTTGGCCAGAACACCCACGCGTAGAACTGATCACCACCGACGGGTTTCTACACCCCAACGCCGTTTTGAACGAGCGCGGAATCATGAATCGCAAAGGGTTCCCTGAAAGTTATGACACCAAGCGCCTGGTGCAGTTTTTACGCGAAGTGAAGGCCGGCTCCAGTGATGTAGCTGCACCTGTATACAGCCACGTGGTGTACGACATTGTTCAAGGCGACAGCGTGATTATCAATCGTCCCGACATTTTGATTGTTGAAGGACTGAACGTATTGCAAGTTGGCACCGACTCGGCAGAGTTCGTGAGCGACTATTTCGACTTTTCTATTTACATTGACGCAAACGAGCACGACGTCGAGAACTGGTATGTCGAACGATTCTTTGCATTGCGCCAAACCGTGTTCCAGAACCCAGAGAGCTTCTTCAATAACTTTGCTGCACTCAGCGACGATGAAGCTGAAGCAATGGCCCGGGGAATTTGGCGAGAGATCAACGGCAAGAACTTGCGCGAGAATATTGCGCCAACTCGTTCGCGTGCATCACTGGTAATGCAAAAAGGTGCTGATCACCGCGTGACCGAAGTGCACCTCAGAAAGCTGTAAATACTGGCTATTTGCGCTGTTGCGCCAACCACTCAGGCACCAGGCTGAGCGATTCCAGTTCCACATACCGATCTGTATTTGCCGTTGGGTGTTCAGCATGATCGAGTTCCCACAAAATTTCGTACGGTACGTACACGCCGAATCCGCCAATGGCGAGCACTGGAAGAATGTCGCTCTTCATCGAGTTGCCCACCATGCAAAAACTTTGCGGGCTGATGTCAAGGCTCTTCAACACATGTGCATAAGTAGCAGGGTCTTTTTCCAACACAATTTCAACGTGTTCAAAATGATGGCTCAATCCGCTGGTTTCAACTTTTCGTGTTTGATGCGCAAGATCACCTTTTGTAATCAAAATGGTGCGAAATTGTGAACTCACTTGAGCGAGCACTTCTGCGACTCCCTCAAACACTCGAACCGGTTCGGTGAGATGCTCGCGAACTCCATGCAGAATCTTTTGCAGTTCAAACGCAGGTATCTCGCCATTCGTCAGTGTGATTGCCGCTTCCATAGATGAAAGCCCAAACGATTTCACGCCATAGCCATAGGCGTCAATGTTTTTGCGCTCTGTGGCAACAAGTGCTGCCTTGATATCGACACCTACTGGAACATATGGAGTCAGAATTTCGACGAATTGTGTTTCGTACTTGCGAAACGAATCTTCGCTAAACCACAGCGTGTCATCGGCATCAAATGCAACAACATCAAACATGGTTAGCGATGCAATGCGTTCAAGTAGTTGTACACCGTAATGCGCGACACCTTCATTGCGTCTGCGACATCTTCAACCGCACGACGCAGAATGAACGCACCTTGTTCGTCAAGCAGACGGATGGCTTTTTGCTTGTCATTGCGCGAAAGCTCTGACAGCTTGCTTCCCAATTCGCGTTCAACAACTTCAATGATGCGATCAAGTGCGCCGTGCAGTGGCGGAAGTCTGATTCCGGCAACAACCGCGCCCTCCCACTTCAGCTCAATGTCACCCGCAGAAATACTGTCGAGGGCAACCAGCGATGCCCCAACAGCATCAATGAGTGGTTGCGCGGCAACGACTACTGGATGATCATGAGGAACTGTCATGCGTGTGAGTCCTCAATGGACCCAACGTCAACACTGACAAAGGTTGCCCCATTTGCGTATGCAGCGCGCATCAAGTCGGCTATGGCTTCAGGCAACTCCGATTTCGGTACGGAGAACGAAGAGCCAAACGGCCCGAATTCAACAATGAGACCTCGTTTTTCGACCGCGGCAACTGCTGCTGTCACATGCGCCCCTGGCGCACCCTCGATGAATGGTTCAATGGTGAATTCCACGGTGAGCATGCACCCATCGTAAACAATTCGCCTTAGTTGCGTACCATTGCCTTATGGCTACAACACCACTTTCACAGCCGGCAATTGAGCGTCATGGCAAAGCAACTGGCGTTCAACAGCAAGCCGCGGGAATGCTCGAATATGCACGATCAATTCGCCGCGACCTCCACGTGTGGCCAGAAATTGGTCTTGATCTTCCGAAAACTCGCGAGCGTGTTCTAGAAGCACTTGACGGACTTCCGCTCGACATCACGTTGCACAAAACAACCAGTGGCATCGCCGCAATGTTGACTGGCGACAAGCCTGGCCCAACGGTGATGTTGCGTGGCGATATGGATGCTCTTCCAATGCCAGAAGACACCGGGCTTGATTTCGCATCAAAAGTCGACAACGTGATGCACGCATGTGGCCACGACACGCACGTAGCCATGCTCGCTGGTGCAGCAAAAATGTTGAGCGAACGCAAAGCAACACTTCCTGGTCGAGTGCTGTTTATGTTTCAACCTGGCGAAGAAGGGTACGGCGGTGCCGAGTACATGCTTGATGAAGGCATTCTCGATGTTGGCCCGAATCGCGATGGAAGCGAGTCCCCACTTACTGCTGCATATGCATTACACATCACGTCCTCGCTACCTGCTGGATTCATTGGCACCAAGGGCGGCCCGATCATGGCGTCGAGCGATGTGTTGCGCATTGAAGTGAAAGGTAAGGGTGGTCACGCCTCAGAACCATTCCGCACACTTGACCCCGTTCCAGTTGCCTGTGAAATTGTGACCGCACTGCAAGCATTCATTACTCGACGCATCGAAATTTGGGACCCAGCGGTCATCACGGTCACCAAATTGATTGCAGGAACAGCAACAAACGTCATTCCTGAAGTTGCCCGAGTTGAAGGAACAATTCGCGCAATGAGCGCAGCAACTCGCAAGAAAGTGCACGACGGCATTAAGCGCGTTGCGGAGGGCATTGCTGCGGCACACGACATGGAAGCAACTGTTGAAGTTGATCTTGGCTATCCAGTAACGGTGAACGCCGGACCATCCGCAGATTTTGCACTCGATGTTGCTGAAGCAATTGTGGGTAGCAATGCAGCGCTGCGAATGCCACACGCGGTAATGGGTGCAGAAGATTTCAGTTACGTATTGGAAAAGAAGCCTGGTGCAATGGTGTTCCTTGGCGGAACGCCACACAACAAAGACTTCCGCACAGCTGCACCAAACCACTCGAACCGCGTGATGTTTGAAGAAGATGCCATGGTCACCGGCATGTCGGTGTACACATCTCTTGCTCTACGCACTCTTGGCGTCACCCTTGACTAGAGGCACAAATACCCAGCAAACAGGGGGCAAACGCCCACTTGAGGGTATTCGCGTGCTTGACTTCACGCGCGTGCTCTCGGGGCCACATGCCACGCGCATGCTGTCCGACCTGGGTGCCGAAGTAATCAAGGTTGAGCCACCAGAAGGCGACCTCACTCGATTTGCTCAACCACGGGTGAATTCGTTGTCGAGTTATTTCATTCAGCAAAACATCGGTAAGCAAAACGTTTCGCTCGACTTGTCAAAACCTGAGGCGGCATCGCTCATCATGCGCCTTATTCCGTTTTGTGATGTTGTAGTAGAAAACTTTCGTCCTGGCGTCATGAGCCGGCTTGGTCTCAGCACTGAGCGCATGATGGAAGCAAACAGTCGCCTCATCGTTGCATCAATTAGTGGCTACGGCGCTTCTGGTCCGTGGCAAAGTCGCCGAGCATACGCTCCGGTAGTTAATGCAGAAACGGGAATTACTAAACATCAAGGCGATGCGCAGCGGCGCGAACATGCAAACGACCCGCATAGTCACGGCGACGTGTACACCGCACTCGAAGCATCGTCGGCAATTCTTGCTGCGCTGTATCAGCGCGAGCACACAGGTGTTGGTCAATACATTGACATCTCCATGGCTGAAACCATGTTGTATGTAAATGAACACGCACATAATCAGTTGTGGGACAAACCAGTGCCACCAGGGTCAATACGTTCGTTTCAACCTGCCGACTACCCCGTGCTCACCGTTGCCGATGGTTCACAAGTCGTAGTCAGCGGTCATCCAGCAGAACGTGGAACGTTTGACTATTTCGTTGCAGCAATGGAACAGCCACAGTTATTGAATGACCCGCGCTTCACCGACATTCCCGAACGATTAGAAAACTTTGCAGCGCTAATGGACTTGTTGCGCGCATGGGCACTTACCGTTCCCGACGCCGACGAAATTGAACGACGGTTAGCAAAGAATCAGTTGGCTGTTGGTCGATTGCGCAGTGTTGCCGAAGTTGCAGCTACCGATTGGGCTGCAGAACGAAACGCAATCATCAACGTGAGCGACCGCGGTGATTCAACGGTGCGCATTCCAAACAGTCCGTGGCATTTTTCGGGTTCAGACACCACCACGCAAGGCATTGTGAAATATCGCGGCGAAGATAACCATCACGTGTTTCACAACATTGCCGGCGTTGATATGGCAGAGATTATTCAGTGTGAATCAACTGGTGTTTTGCTTAGTCGCGGGCCTTCTGCGCGCTAATTAGCGACCAGAGTGGCCAAACCCACCGCCACGATCAAACCCGTTGAGTTCGGTTACTTCAGTCCACGTCACATTGTCGTAACGAGAAATGATCAACTGTGCCACGCGGTCTCCACGTTTCACTTCATAATCAAGTTCTGGGTCGGTGTTGATCATGACTACTTTCAATTCACCTCGATAACCGCTGTCAATAATTCCTGGTGTGTTCACCAACGTGATGCCGTGCTTTAGTGCAAGTCCACTGCGCGGAACTGCAAGACCCATGTATCCGTGTGGAATTGCAACAGCCACTCCCGTTGGCATGAGTAATCTGCCGCCACGCGCAGGAATGACTGCGTCTTCGCGCGCATATAAATCGAGTCCGGCATCGCCAAGATGTGCTGGCACTGGTAACGGCAAATCGGGATCTAACCGTTGGATCTGGACACCAATCTCACTTTTAGACATTGCACGAGATTACGCCTAGATTGCATGGCGTGCTGGTGTGGATGGACCTCGAAATGACTGGCCTAGAGCCTGAAACCGACGTCATCGTGGAAATCGCCACACTCATTACCGATGACGACTTGAACATCATTGCCGAAGGCCCCGATCTGGTGATTCACCAATCAGATGAAGTGCTAGCACGCATGAACCAAGTCGTGATCGATATGCACACCAAGTCAGGTTTGCTTGAAGCCATCAAATCCAGCACCATCACCTTGGAAGAAGCTGGCGCAGCAACACTTGAATTCATTCGTCAACACATTCCAGAGGCTCGCACGATTCCACTGTGTGGAAACTCCATCGGCACCGATCGCCGTTTTCTTGCGAAGTACCTTCCTGAGATCGAAAACTATTTGCATTATCGATCAGTAGATGTTTCAACGATTAAAGAACTTGCTCGTCGCTGGTACCCAAAGCTGGGATCCGATCGTCCAAATAAGGGTGGAACGCACCGAGCATTAGATGACATTCGCGCAAGTGTGAATGAGTTGGCGTTTTACCGTGAGCGTGTGTTCACTCCGCTCAAACCTGAGTAGTCCAACTACTGTGGACAGCGATGTCCAAGCCAACGTTCACCAAACAAGAACAAGTTCCGGCAACGGATGAAATCACCGAAGTCGCGACGGGCATCTACCGCACACAATTACCCATCGATATGCCCGGCCTTGGCCACGTGAATATGTACGTGCTGGAAGACGAACGAGGCGTTGCCGTGGTTGACCCTGGACTGCCCGGAAAGGCCAACTGGAGGGCAATAAACGCCCGTTTACAGGCCTTAGGAGTGCCTCTGAAGCGCGTTCACTCCATAGTGGTCACCCATAGCCATCCCGACCATTTTGGGGGTGCCGCCCGCCTGCGCGCTGCCACGGGGGCCGACATCATTACCCACCAAAGCTTCCGTCTATGGTTCGACCCGAACGAACCCGACGATGTTGATGTGGAAATCGCTGCACGTCACAAACGAGGAACAGGTGAAACACCGTGGGGCGGACCTGGATACCAACTGCCACTTCGTCGCAAAATGTATTACAACGCATTTCGCGTGTTGCCGCAACTGTTCAAAGTTCCACAACCAACCGTGCGACTTGCTGAAGGCGAATACACCTCGCTTGCACGTCGTAAGTGGATGGCCATTCACACTCCTGGACACACTGAAGATCACTTGTGTTTGTTCGATGCAGACACAGGCGTCATGTTGTGCGGCGACCATGTGTTGCCAACTATTACTCCGCACATTTCTGGCATGAGCAAGTACCCCGACCCGCTCGCAGGTTTTTTCAACTCGCTCGACAAAGTTGGCGCGTTTGGTTCACAAGTTGGCATTTGTTTGCCTGCACATGGAAAGCCGTTTGCCGATATTGCCACTCGCTGCGAACAAATCAAAGAACATCATCAGGGTCGGCTTGAAAAGCTGCGCACTGCTGCAGCAGAGCTCGACCGACCGACAACGGTTACCGAATTCTCTGGCCACCTCTTCTCGCCCCGCGCACAAGGCACCATGGCAGATAGTGAGACATTTGCTCACCTTGAGCACTTGCGTATTGCTGGTGAGTTTTCATTTACTGTTCGCGATGGTGTGCGCGAATACGTTCGCATCTCGTAACTACTGGGGCAACTTCACTAACTGCGTCACCGCAGCAACTGCATCACCACCCAATACATGACGAATGATCACTCGATCATCAATGTGTTGTGTGACTAAGCGAATGTCGTTCCCCGGGTCAACCGACAGATGATGCTCAACTACCGCGTGCATTGGTGCGCGAAGTTCGCCGTGTTTCGATAAATACTCTTCGGCTGCAATCCAGTAGGAAGCATTATTCATGTGGCCAACTGCATCCATGTCTGCAAATCGAACTGGCCATGACTCACTTGTTGCGTCTAGTGCCGTTAATTCAGGTAGTGATTTTCCAACAACAAAGTTTGAGCGCACTTTTCGGCCACCACTCGACTCTGCAATTAAGGGAATAAAGCCTTCTGGAAGCGGCTCTGGCTTTAAGGTCTGCATGTTCACGTGTACCCACAACGCAGCAGTTTCAATGCGAGCGCCATCTGCGCCAACAATGTGCGTTCGACGTTCTGCCCAATGCGACCCATAGCCACCACACCATGTGGTCAGTGAAATATCGGTCATGTACGTTGGAAATTGATACACCCACATTTCGGTGCGACGCACCACCCAACCATGAATGTCTGGGTAATTGCCATCCACTGCATCGTCATTGGCAATGTCTTGCAAGTACCGAGCAGTGGCATCGAGGCGCAGCCGGCCTTTTGGCGTGACATCGCCTAATCGCACACGGCGGCTGGTGGAGAAAGTCCTGCCCGCTTGCGGCAAAGGTACGGGTTCTTGAGGCCTCCACATGCTCTCTGACCCTATCCAGCATTGGACTTGGTGGCACTCGCGTTAAATCGCTTGCTATTTGCAATTTGGCATGGTTGGCTACAAGTCCATGTTGTTACGCAATCTCGCTTCACGTTTGTCGGCAGTCAATGCTGACTCGCGCGCGTACGCGACCGTGGCAACCGTGAACGCGAATGCGTCACGCTGGTTTTATATGCAGGCCGGATTCGCGAAATTTACAAAAGGTTTCACGAAGCGTCCGGCCAAAGGCCTCTTAGGAGTCCCGACGTAAACAGATTTCACGTCGGAGAACGCCAAGAGGCCGCTGGGAGAAATCCCAGCGGCTTTTTTATTTCCCCCCTGAGCGTTTTCCGACGTGAAGCCAATCCATACAACACAGAAAGGCAAGAGCAATGACCACCATCACACTCGAACACGAAGACGACATCATCATGTTGTCTGCACAGCGCTGCAGCGACGGCAATGGCACATTGTCGTACTTGTTCTTCTCGGAAGAGTTCGTAGACATTCAGCGTGCGAAAGCAATTTGTTCAACATGCACATCAAAGGTTGACTGTCTTAACGGTGCACTCGAGCGCAACGAGCCGTGGGGCGTCTGGGGTGGTGAGCTACTCGAAGAAGGTCGGGTATGTGCCACCAAGCGTCCGCGTGGTCGACCGGTAACCAAGTCAGTACGAGTCACCGCTGTGCAGGAAGTTCCTATTCCCGCACATCTCGTTGCATAACCCCCACATTCGTTCAAACGGTCAGAAGGCACAGGAGCAGCGCCCCGAAGCGGTTCAACACCATCGGTAACCTGCTTCTGTGCCTTTTGTTCGTTCCCGCCTTCGTATCGCTGTCGCGGTGCTCGCTATCAGCGCAGTGGGTGGATGGGTATGGAGTGCGAGCAGCGAACCAAAAATAGATGCCCAAATGACCACTCCGGGCGAAGTCCCCTACCCATCGCTCGACACCAATGATCCCGTTGTGGGCAAACAACTACCCAGTGTTGACGTAACCGATCTCGACGGCAACACCATCGCTTTACAAAGCTTTGTTGGCTCGCCCATCATTCTCAACTTTTGGTACTCCACATGCGAACCCTGTCGACGCGAGATTCCTGCCTTTGCACAGGCACAGCAAACTCACAGCAAAGTTCGATTTATCGGTTTAAACATGAACGACACTCCAGAAATGGCCAAGGCTTTTGGCGAGAAGTACGGGATTAATTACCCCATCGTGTTTGATCAGTCTGGAACAGTCGTCCGCGAACTTGGCGTGGTTACCGCACCAAGCACACTCTTCATCGACAGCAGCGGAAACATTGTTGATCAAGTCGCAGGTGAAATCAGTTCCGACAAACTTGAGTCGCTGATTGCTCAATGGTTTGCATCATGATCTTTGCTGACATCGTGATTGAAGGAAACTTTGCTTACAGCTTCATGCTGGGCATGCTTGCAGCGGTGAACCCTTGCGGATTCGTATTGCTACCCGCATATTTGTTGTACTTCTTGGGTATTGACGGCGCCAACCAGAGCGTCACCAAAGCCCCATTGCAACGCGCGTTGCGTGTCAGTGCTGCAGTTTCCGCAGGATTTCTTGTTGTGTTTCTCATTGTTGGTTCAATCTCGCGACTGTTTACCCAATGGATTGAGCTCAACGCAAAATATGCAGGGTTTGTAATTGGAGTTGCACTTATTGGTTTAGGTATCGCCATGTTGTTTGGGTGGAAGCCATCATTTGCCACGTCTCTCCCAAGTGCGAAAAAAGACCACTCCACTCGAGCAATGTTCATTTTCGGAGTTGGTTATGCGGTCGCCAGCATTGGCTGCACCATTGGTTTGCTCACCACAGCAATTCTGGGTTCTATCAGCACTAATGGCTTCGCTTCTGGTGTCATCAGCATCGTGATGTACGGGCTTGGCATGTCGCTCTTGGTCACTGCACTTACTGTCACCCTTGCAGCTGCAAAAACAGGAATGTCGCGAGTGTTGAAGCGCAGCCTCCGCTATATCGACAAAGTTGCTGCTGGGTTCATTGCCATCACCGGCGCGTATCTCACCTGGTATTGGTATGGAGCAATCAGTGAGCGCAGTTCACTTGGCAACGTCGTGTCCAATGTGGAGAATTGGCAAAACTCTGTTTCGTTGTGGCTGCAAGAACAAGGCGCATCTCGTCTTGCGCTCATTTGTGCCCTCATCATTGGCGTAGCGCTGTTGATCGTTGGACTGAATCGCATCAAGCAACTTGCGCGTAGGTCTCGCCGATAATGCTTGCCGACCTGCTTGCTCACCCAGATGTTGAAGAAGTGTGCCAACTGCGCGGAACCTTTGGTTTCATGGCATTTCACGGGGGCGGGTTAGAAGAAGCAACCGACATCATCGCCCAACACGCTGCCGAAGCAACAGGAAGTTCGTACTACGGAATCCACCAGCCAGCAGATTTGAAGTGGCATGTTCCGTCTCATCGCATTGACCCACAGCATTCAGAAACGCTGTCTCAATTCATTAATCACGTCGACACCGTCATCACTATTCACGGCTTTGGTCGACAAGGTTTTTTCACGAGCCTGCTACTTGGTGGCAGAAACCGTGGACTAGCAACGCACGTTGCACAACACTTGCGAGTAGCGCTTCCTGCTTACAACGTTGTTGATGATCTGGGTCGCATTCCGGTCGATCTTGCAGGACAACACATGGATAATCCTGTTAACCGCGTTCGCAACCATGGAGTGCAAATTGAGCTGCCTCCGCGCGTGCGCGGTGCAAGTCCGTTGTGGTGGGATTGGGAAGGTCCACATCTCACACCGCATACTCAATCACTCATTAATGGACTCGTGAGCGCAGTGCACACGTGGAATGCGTCAGCAAGTTTTACGGAGCCAAACGCTCAATAATCCACGAAGCATCTGGTTGCAACGCGTAGCGAAAGCGGTCATGCAAGCGACTTGGTCGTCCCTGCCAAAACTCAATTTCGCGTGGCGCCAACACCCAACCACCCCAATGTGGCGGTCGCTCAACATCGCGCCCCAAAAAACGTTGTTCTGCCTCGGCCAATCGGCTTATCAGCTCGTCGCGACTCGCAATCGGTTGCGACTGCGGTGAAGCCCATGCACCCAATTGAGACTCACGTGGTCGTGACGCAAAGTACTCATCGCTTACTCGGTCCGACAGCCTGGTAACTCTTCCACGCACACGTACCTGACGATGCAAATCCAACCAACCAAAAACTGCTGAGGCTTGTGCGTGTTCGACTAACTGCTTGCTTTTGGCGCTGTTGTAGTTGGTATAAAAAGCAAAACCCGTTTCATCTACACCGCGAACCAACACGATGCGCGAATCTGGTCCACCGTCAACGCCAATTGTCGACAACGTCATGGCGTTTGGTTCTGCAACAGCAGCTTCTGCGGCTTGGTCATACCAACGTTGCCATTGAACAAGTGGATTGTTGTCTAGATCATTTCGTTCAAGACCCGCAGTTTCGTACTGCACACGGCGGTCACGTAAAGACATGGCGCTTATTTAGGGTGAATGACGGTTGTGCCACGCATGTACGGATGGAGCACTGCAGGAATAACAACTGAGCCGTCCTCTTGGCGGAAGTTCTCCATAATTGCAGCCCACACACGCGGGACCGCTAGCGCAGACGCGTTCAGCGTGTGTGCAAACTCGGTTCCCTTTTGGCCTGTGCGCTTCATGCGAATGTCGCCACGACGTGCCTGGTAATCACTAAACCAACTAACAGAACTGACTTCAAGCCACGCATCGCAGCCCGGCGCATAGACCTCGACGTCGAAACTTCGGTGATGACTTTGACCCATGTCGCCAGTGCAAATTTCAATAATTCGATACGGCAGACCGAGGTTCGCAATAACACGCTCAACGCGAGTAATGAGTTCGCTCAACATTGCCGGCGCACCCTCGGGGGTGGCAATTGCAAAAATCTCTACTTTGTCAAATTCATGACTGCGCAGCATGCCGCGTGTGTCTCTACCGGCAGAACCAGCTTCGCGTCGATAACACGCTGAATGCGCCATGTATCGAATTGGTAACTCGGCCTCGGCAAGCACTTCGCCAGCGTGAATTGATGTGAGCGGTGCTTCTGCGGTGGGAATGCACCACAGATCGTCTTTGCTCATTGAATATGCGTCGTCGGCAAACTTGGGAAGCTGACCTGTAGCGGTCAATGTTGCGGTGCTGACAAGTGATGGTGGACGAATTTCCTCAAACGCATCTGCATTGCAATCGAGCGCGTACTGGCACAGAGCACGAGCAAGCGTTGCTCCCGCTCCACGTTGCATCGTAAACATCGCGCCACTGATTTTCACTGCGCGTTCGTTGTCGAGAATGCCAAGCGCGGTCGCCGTGTCCCAGTGCGCAACACGTTGATGCTCAGGAAATGTTGCTGGCAAATTGTTTGGTCCCGTAATGGTTGGGTTCTGCGAATCATCTGACCCCACCACAACATCTGCATGAGGAATATTCGGCAGGCGAAGAAGCACGTCCTTAAGCTGTGCAGTCACTTCATCGGTCTCTGCTGCGAGCGCTTGTTCTTTCTCGCCAAGTGACCTACTTTGCGCCTGCAGACCTTCAGCAGCCTTGTCGTCCCCACTTCGGCGAAGCGCACCAACCTGTTTCGATAACTCATTTACCTGCTGGCGGATCGCGTCACGCTCAGCGGTAATTTCTCGCATCCTGCCGTCAAAGCCCAAAGCCTCGTCGAGCAAGCCCAGCAATTCAGGCTTATTCCTCCGAGCCATCAGCTCACGAACGGTGTCGGGCTCACTGCGGAGGAAACGAATGTCAATCACGGTGACACAAGGTTAGCCGTGTGATCCTGTGCCACTGCCCTGCTTTGCGTACTGTTGAACCGTGAGTTCTGCGCTGAATACGTCTATGAGTGTTGGGCTTTCGGTTTCGCAACTCGTCATCAAATACGGCAATGTCACTGCCGTAGACCACGTCTCATTTTCCGCTCAACCTGGTCGAGTCACCGTGATCCTTGGGCCAAATGGCGCGGGCAAGACCTCCACCATCGAAGCGTGTGAAGGCTTTCTTTCGCCAACCGCAGGTTCAATTCAGGTACTCGGGCTCAATCCATTTCTGCAACGTAAGCAACTCAATCGTTTAATGGGAATCATGTTGCAAGATGGTGGTATCTATCCGTCAGCGCGAGTTGGCGAATTGGTTCAGCAATACTGCGCGTTGTATGGAAATGGTGTCGATGCCAGTGCGCTAATTACCCGTGTTGGACTGCGTGATGTTGCAACCACGACATACCGAAGGTTGTCTGGTGGAGAAAAACAGCGGCTCTCATTAGCGCTTGCACTTGCTGCACTTCCCAAAATTATTTTTCTTGATGAACCAACATCGGGAATTGACGTGAACGGCCGCGATCTCGTTCGCTCTATCATCCGCGAATTGCGAGATGCCGGTTGCTGCGTCATTGTTGCTACACACGAACTTGACGAAGCTGAACGCATTGCCGATGATGTACTCGTGTTCCATCGCGGGAGTGTTGTCGCTTCGGGAACATTGCATGAATTGCGTTCGGGCCGTGAAGAAATTCGATTCCGATCAAGTTCGCTGATTGACATGCACTCTCTTTCAACAACTCTTGGATTTACGGTTGAACAAACCCGACAGCACGAATTCACCATTGCTGGCACGAGTGACGCACGAGTCATCGTTCAACTCACTGACTGGGCAAAAGCCAACAATGTCGAGATAGGTGACATTGGCGCCGGATCACAACGCCTAGACGACGTGTTCAGGCGACTTACAACGGAGCCTGCATCATGAAATTACTTCGTGTTCAATTGGCTTGTGAACTACGGGTACTTGCTCGCAACGGTGAGCAGTTACTACTCATTCTTGGTATCCCTGTGTTGCTGCTTGCATTTTTTGGCAATGTCGACATTCTTCCTACAGGCGATCAAACCAGCATCAACTTTTTGCTACCCGGAATCATTGCCTTGGCAATCATGTCCACCGCCATGGTCAGCCTTGGTATTGCAACGGGTTTTGAACGTTCGTACCTCGTCCTCAAACGCCTAGGCGCAACCCCACTTGGCGTTCCTCGGCTGGTGTTGGCAAAAGCACTCTCTGTTCTCGTTGTCGAAATTGTGCAAGTGATTCTGCTCGTTGGACTCGCCTCCCTCTTTGGTGCAGACCTCGGTGCGCTCAACCTTGCCAAGTTGGTGCTTGCGATTGCGCTCGGAACACTCGCCTTTTCGGGCATTGGACTTTCTCTTGCCGGACGGTTGCGTGGCGAGGTAAACCTGGCAGCACAAAATGCCCTGTATTTAGTGCTGCTCTTAGTTGGCGGAATCGTGTTTCCTCTGCAGGATCTCCCGGCATGGTTGCAGTGGGTGGGACGCATTACTCCATCTGGTGCACTTGCCGATGTGATGCGAGATGTCTTTTCAGCGACATCGACTTATGGCGCATCCTCTTTAGTGGTGTTACTTGGTTGGGCAATCGTGGCCCAACTGGGCGCATTCAAGTTGTTCCGCTGGAACTAGCTACTACTGCTGCCTTTTGCTTTAGCCGCATAATTCGCTTCAGCAAAAAAATTGCCAATAAACCGCCTAAAGAAGATCACCACAACAACAGTCCACAGGAAAATTGATCCACCGAGTTTCATAATGGCACCCGCAAGTTGCTGATCGGTCGTCACCGATAGCCCCCACACACGTACAGCAATGTCGTAATGCTTGTACACCGTGCCTTCGGCAAATGTAAGCCACGCTGCAGGAACGGTAGGAACCACCGACATGAGGAAGAGGTAGATCATCTTTCCGCCATACCCAATACGGCGAGTTGGATCAGGACTACAAATTGGGGACCACATCAACAGTGCAGAAACCACCACAAGGATGTGCAGCGAGTAGTGCAGTGGGCCATTGGACACGCTTCTATTCACCATCTGCGGAATATGCGTAATCATGATTACGCAGTTGAACAACAGGCCGGCAATTACTGGCTTAGTTAAAAAGTTCACTGCTCTGCGCGAGCGATCACTTGCAAAAATGAGATCGTAGAGCCACTTCGGTGTTGCAATCAGCATCAGCGCTGGCATGAAGTACGAATAGAGCATGTGTTGAAACATGTGCATTGAGTACAAATACTCTTCTGAAATGTCATGAACTGGCCAATCTGAAGCCAGCCACAGCAATATCGCTCCGGCGATAAAGGCCCACAGTTGCTTTCGTGTAATTACTTTTCCGTCTGTAACTACGCGGGGTCCAATGACTCGAACGGCATAGACATAGCTCGCCACAACCGCAATGACTAACACCCAAACTTCAACATGGAGTTGGAATCTCCAAGGATCAGGGTTTACCAACGCGAACATATGTGGTTCGCCATTCACATTTTCGGGTTATGAGAAAAAGTGGAAGGTTGCGAGGAAAATTGCATACACGATCATTGCCAAAAACAAACCTGCGTAGAACACCCAGGAGAACAGTTTGTTTTCGTATCTGAGGTGCATGAAAAAACTCACCACGATGTAAAACTTCACTGCCATCATGATTAACAGGGATGGCAAAAACAGTGCGCCGAAGTCGACGTAGTACGTAGCTACTTCAAGTGCGGTGATCGCGGCAAGAATTGCAGCAATTCGCACATATCCCGCGTTGGACATGCCGTGCTCAGTTGATGAATGTGTTTCAGTTGTCATGTTTATGCCGGAATTAGGTAAATGAGAGTGAAAATGATGATCCAAACAACGTCCACAAAGTGCCAATACAGGCCGATCATTTCTACGGTTTCGGCCTTGCTGCCAGGCACCTTGGAACGCTTCAGAATGCCAACGGTAGACATGAGCATGATGATTCCGACGGTCACGTGAACTCCGTGGAATCCCGTGAGTACGTAGAAACTTGAGGAGAACAGGCTGGTTGTGAAGCCCATTCCCTCGTTATAGA
>JACCDW011409270.1_pt1 | contig 24657 bp, 23 predicted proteins | sample 7449781 | NCBI WGS metagenome assembly JACCDW01 (sample SAMN15323449, study PRJNA562643) | freshwater metagenome | isolation source: river surface water | place: USA:Blue River Watershed | collected 2017-08-18
CCTCTGCCAGCTTGGAGCCCAGCTACGTATTGCGCGCCTTGGGCCGCAGCGACGAATTGGCCCACAGCAGTTTGCGCATGACCGTGGGCCGTTGGACCACCGAAGCCGAAATTGACTTTGCCATTGAGACCATCAAAGCCAACGTGGACAAGTTGCGCGAACTCAGCCCCTTGTGGGAAATGTACAAAGACGGCGTCGACCTCAGCACCATTCAGTGGGCTGCACACTAAGCGTTTTAGCGTTCAAGAACAGATTAAGGAAGTAACACCATGGCTTACAGCGAAAAAGTTGTTGATCACTACGAAAACCCCCGCAACGTTGGCTCCTTTGAAAAGGGCGACGAAGATGTGGGCACCGGCATGGTGGGTGCACCTGCCTGTGGCGACGTGATGAAGTTGCAGATCAAGGTCAACCCGCAAACGGGCGTGATCGAAGATGCACGATTTAAAACCTACGGTTGTGGCTCTGCCATTGCGTCTAGCTCTCTGGTCACCGAATGGGTGAAGGGCAAAACATTGGACCAAGCCGCTGCCTTGAAGAACAGCGAAATTGCCGAAGAGTTGGCATTGCCACCCGTTAAAATTCACTGCTCCATCTTGGCCGAAGACGCCATCAAAGCAGCCGTCGAAGACTACAAGAAAAAACACGCAACCGCCTAAGCGGTGGTTGCTGGAAGTACATCATGGCCATTTCATTGACAGAAGCTGCAGCGCGTCACGTGTCGCGTTACATCACCAAACGCGGCAAGGGCGTGGGTGTGCGCTTGGGCGTTAAAACCACCGGTTGCTCTGGCTTGGCGTACAAACTGGAATACGTGGACGAAGTCGCGCCCGAAGACGTGGTCTTTGAAGACCACGGCGTGAAGGTGTTGATCGACCCCAAAAGCTTGGCCTACATCGATGGCACCCAGCTTGATTTTGTGCGTGAAGGTTTGAACGAGGGGTTCCGTTTTAACAACCCCAATGAGCGCGATCGCTGCGGCTGTGGCGAATCGTTCCGCGTGTGATTTCACTGCAGGCGTCAGACTTCGAGCTGTTCGGCTTGCAGCCGACTTTTGCATTGGACCGCGCGCAACTCGATTTGCAATGGAAGTCTTTGCAACGCGAGGCGCACCCCGACCGGTTTGCCTCTGAAGGCGCCTCTGCGCAGCGCATTGCCATGCAGTGGTCTGTGCGCATCAACGAAGCCTACAACCGTCTCAAAGATCCACTCAAGCGCGCAGCCTACCTGTGTGAATTGAACGGCGCTGCCGTCAATGCCGAAAACAACACCAGCATGCCGCCTGCCTTTTTGATGCAGCAAATGGAATGGCGTGAAGCCTTGGACGATTGCAAAGCCATCAAAGTTGTCGACTCTAAAATAGAGGCATTGGAAAAACTGTTGGACGAAGTGGACGCCTCGCAGGCCCAAGTCTTGAAGCAGATGGCTGCATTGATCGATGTGGACCACAACTTTGCAGCAGCTGTAGGGCAGGTCAGGGCGTTGATGTTCATCGACAAGTTTTCACAAGAAGTGCAACACCAGTTAGACGCTTGCAGCTAACACATTCAAACAATAAGTCATGGCACTTTTGCAAATTTCAGAACCCGGTCAGGCACCGGATCCGCACCAACGGCGCATTGCCGTCGGCATTGACCTGGGCACCACGCATTCTTTGGTGGCCTCGGTGCGCAACGGCGTGGCGGAGTGCTTGCCCGATGACAAAGGTCAAGTGATCTTGCCCTCGGTGGTTCGTTACTTGCCAGGTCAGGGCCGTCAAATTGGCCATGAAGCCGTGGCCAACGCCGCGCAAGATCCAGAGAACACCTTGGCTTCTGTGAAGCGCTTCATGGGCCGCAGTTTGTCCGACATTGCCCATCCAGAAAAGTTGCCTTACAAATTTGTGAAGCCTGATGGTGCATCTGTAAAAGGCATGCTGTCAATTCAAACGGTGCAAGGTGAGAAGTCGCCCGTTGAAGTGAGTGCCGAGATCTTGGCCACGCTGCGCTACCGCGCAGAAGATACGTTCAATGATGACCTTCACGGCGCTGTGATCACGGTGCCTGCGTACTTCGACGATGCGCAAAGGCAAGCCACCAAAGATGCGGCCCAAATGGCCGGCATCAACGTGCTGCGTTTGATCAACGAGCCTACTGCGGCGGCCATTGCCTACGGCTTGGACAATGCCAGCGAAGGCATTTACGCCGTGTTCGATTTGGGTGGCGGTACCTTTGACATTTCCGTTTTGCGTCTCACGCGCGGTGTGTTCGAAGTCATGGCCACCGGTGGTGACTCTGCCCTGGGTGGCGATGATTACGATCATGCTTTGGCCGATGCAGCCTTGGCATCAATGGGCCTGCAAGAGGTGCAAGCGGGCTTGAGCGCAGAAGACAAAACACGTTTGAAAGCGGCTGCGCGTGCGGCGAAAGAAGCTTTGACTTCAGCCTCTGAAGCGACCCTGACATGGACCCATGCAGATCAAACACATGCAGTGAACATCACGCGTGCGCAATTTGAAGAAGCCACTGCTGCGCTCACAGCGCGTTGCATGTCGGCTGTTAAAAAAGCTTTGCGCGATGCCAAGGTCAAAGCCGAAGACATTCAAGGCGTGGTGATGGTGGGCGGTTCTACCCGCATGCCGCAAGTACAAGCGGCCGTGGCGGCTTTCTTCGGCAAAGCACCCCTCAACAATTTGAACCCCGACGAAGTGGTGGCGCTGGGCGCTGCCATTCAAGCCAATCAATTGGCCGGCAACGACGCCGCAGGCGACTTGCTACTGTTAGATGTGATTCCCTTGTCATTGGGCATTGAAACCATGGGCGGCCTGGTTGAGCGCATCATTCCGCGCAACCAAACCATTCCCACGGCCATGGCCCAAGACTTCACCACCTACCAAGATGGTCAAACCGCTTTGGCTTTGCACGTGTTGCAGGGCGAGCGCGATTTGGTGGTCGATTGCCGTAGCTTGGCGCGCTTTGAACTGCGCGGCATCCCGCCGATGGCTGCCGGTGCAGCGCGCATTCGCGTCACCTTCACGGTTGATGCCGATGGCTTGTTGAGTGTGGCTGCCAAAGAGCAGATCAGTGGCGTGGAGGCCAAGATCGATGTCAAACCTTCTTATGGTTTGAGCGACGATCAAATTGCCAAAATGCTACAAGACAGTTTTACAACCGCCGAAGTGGACATGAAGGCGCGTGCCTTGGTGGAAGCAAAGGTGGATGGCGATCGCATGTTGTTGGCCACACAAAGTGCACTCAATGCCGATGGTCACTTGCTCAGTGCCGAAGAGCGCGCGCACATTGAACAACTGATGTTGACCTTGAGGCAAGTGGTTGACACGGCCACCGATGCCCAAGCCGTGGAAGATGCCACCGAAGCCTTGGCCAAAGGCACAGAAGCCTTTGCAGCAGAACGCATGAACCACAGCATTCAAAAAGCCTTGTCGGGTCAGAACATTCAAAGCCTTTAACAAAGAACACCATGCCCGTTATCAAAATATTGCCACACGCTGAATATTGCCCCGAAGGCACTCAAATTTCTGCGCCTGCAGGCACCAGCATTTGCGAAGCCTTGCTCGACAACAAAATCAACATTGAACACGCCTGCGACATGAGTTGCGCTTGTACGACTTGCCACGTCATTGTGCGCGAGGGCTTGAACAGCTTGAACGAAGCCGAGGAAACAGAAGAAGACTTGCTCGACCGTGCGTGGGGCTTAGAGCCTAACTCCCGTTTGAGCTGCCAAGCATTTCTGGGCAAGCAAGACCTGGTCATTGAGATTCCCAAGTACACCATCAACCACGCCAAAGAAAACCATTGACAGTTTTTTGCGCTTGAATTGGGATTACAGTTAGGTCATGCGCCAATTATTTCTAGACACCGAAACCACCGGTCTTTCCGCTGAAGGCGGAGACCGTGTCATTGAGCTCGGCTGCGTTGAGCTGGTCAACCGCAAGCTCACGGGCAACAACCTGCATTTCTACTTCAACCCTGGCCGCGACAGTCACGAAGATGCGCTCAAGGTGCACGGCATCAGCAATGAATTTCTGCGCGACAAGCCCAAGTTCAAAGACGTCGTACAAGAAATTTTGGACTACGTGGACGGCGCAGAAATCATCATCCACAACGCCGCCTTCGACGTTGGGTTCTTGAACAAGGAACTCGAGTTGGCTGGCAAAAAGCCATTCACCACCTATGTGAATGGTGTGGTCGATACCTTGGTCATGGCCAAGCAAATGTACCCCGGCAAGCGCAACAGCCTTGATGCACTTTGCGACCGTTTGGGCGTCGACAATTCTGGCCGTACCTTGCACGGCGCCTTGCTCGATGCCGAGCTGCTGGCCGATGTCTACATCAACCTCACCCGCGGCCAAGAGGCTTTGCTGATCGACGCCGGTGGTGATGAAGGGAAGGCCGGCTCTGAAGAGTCTGTCGACCTGTCAGGCTTTGTTTTGCCGGTCATCCAGGCCAATGCCCAAGAGCAAGCGGCCCACCAAGAGCAGCTGGCCCAATTGGACAAAGCCAGCGGCGGCAAAACCCTCTGGCGACAGCTCAGCAGTGAACAAAGCGCGGCAGCCTGAAACTTTTAAAAACCTTGAAAATGCCCAAAAAACCGTGGCATAATTTAGGGCTACGCTGAAAAGCGATAGGGCGGTTAGCTCAGGGGTAGAGCACTGCATTCACACTGCAGGGGTCACAAGTTCGAAACTTGTACTGCCCACCAAAAATTCCCAATGAAATCAAGCACTTAGAGGAAACTCTAGGTGCTTTTTCTTAAGTTTTTTGTAGTATAGGGCTCCTATACTACTATTCATAGATTTTTCGATGTCTTTTCATAGATTTCTAAAGGCATCACTCGGAAACATCTATGGCTTCGCCAAATTCAATGGCAAGCAAAAATCCAAAACTGAGTCATAGCTTTAGACACTCATTCCTTTGCTAGGTTTTCAGCTAGAAAAAAAAGCTACGTTTGTTTTTTCTGGAACTTAGCTACCCAGCCCTGCGGGAGCATAGAAAAGCTGTTGTAGGGCTGATTTGATGCCCGCACAAGCAATAGGGCGGGCAAGGCTCACGGGCTTAAATTTAAATTTGGCCTTGCTGCAATTCCCACGGACGTGGACGACGCTTGCTCTGAAGCATACCCACGTTCATTTCGCCTTGAAGTGGAGCGGCGTAAAACCGGTCAATCATTTCAGGGCTGGTTCTTGCATTGCGTGCCAGTGTCAATGTGTCAATGCCAAAACCAAACATCAATCTGTACATGATGCAACTGTGACGCAGGCTGTACAAAGAGCGTGGCTCTCCAGCAATGCTCATCTTCAATTTAGTCACATCCAAGACAATCTCAAATTGCTTGGCAAGCAGCTTCATCGCAAAGTCGCGTGATGCAGCCAGTGGCAAAAACACATAGTCATCGGATTTAGGTTCACGCCCTAACTCTTTGGTCTGACGTTGACGAATTCGTTCATAGACCTTCACAGCCCATGGCATGGAAACAATGGGGAAGCTGTGCCCCTTACTTGGGGGAAGGGTGAGGCGCAGATATGTCCATTCGTGCTTCTTCACAATTTCTATGTGTCTGTGCTGCATATTTCGAATATCGGTAGGGCGCACATAGCTGTTGACCATAAAGACGATCAAATCCGAGAGATCCTTCGTCATCTCGATTCGTTTGATCAGGCGATGCGAAGTGTCGAGTGCACCTCTAGGTTCGCAGAAGTAAGAAGGTTGTTCTGGATCATCATGAGCACGCCATTCGATTTTCTTGCCCGCGAGGCGCCTAGCTGTTTTTGTGATTTCTTTGTATTCGCCTACAGTGAACCATCCCCGTGGCTTATCTTCGACGCCAACTTTGGGGAACTCTGGCAAATGATCCAGAAAACTATGTTTGGCAGCATGCTGAAGAACTTTTCGAGTCAAGCCCATATATGCACTCACAGTTGAAACACTCAGCTTAGGTTCAACAGTGGACATGTGTTGCAAGAACTCATCCAGCAACTTGTAATTGATGCTGCGGACATCCTTTAGACCGAAAAAAGGCAGGATGTGCTTGTCGTAGCGCATCTGCATATTTTCATAAGTGATTTTGGAGAGTTGTGTGCGCTTGAGTTTGGCTAATTCACTTTCCATGAGCATCGTCGTTACTTTTGCAAAAGTCATCACCTCTGCAACGTTGGCTGTCATTGGTACGCCTTCAAGTTTGCCACCACGCATTCTGAAATTCACATCGTCATAGAAGCGTTTTGCTGCCTCCATTGCATCTCGCTTGACTTCAGTCTTTGTTGTACGCTTAAAGACATGGCTCTCAGCGTAGTACCTGACCCACCAGTAGCTTGAGGCAGGAAGTTTGAAAATCACAAGTTTGCGCGGGTAACCGGGAATCCGTGTGATTGTGTCTTTGATGGGAACACTTCGGTGTCGCGTCTCAGAATCAGGTTCAATTGCTCTTGCCATTTCAAAATCTCTTGATCTGCAAGTAGTGTGTTTTCTGATAATTTGGCTAGTCAACCGAACATGCAAATTCGTGTGGCTTTTAGACGACTTTTTAAATCAAACAACATTTTCCTCATCAGTGTCTGAAGTAACTAATTCCTCATTTTCTGGTTCAAATTGAAAATTCGCTCCTTTCCATTTGTATTTTTGGTGCCATTCAGCCAGTCTAGAGTTGATGATTTGAAGTCCCTCATTGCCATAGTTTCCAAGCATTTTTTTAAGCAAATCAAGATTGGGATCAATCATCGATGTGTCATCAATTGAATTTACTTTGGCAAATTCAATATTGAATTCAATTTTGCTTTGAAAATTTTTCACTGACTCTTGCATAGAACATAGATCACTTCGTATACGAAGCAATTTTTCCAATTCGTTCATGCATTGGTTTGTTAGGTTGAATCCAGCAATAGTGATATTTGAATATTTAATTTCATAAAATGGATGCTGATTAACATTTGGATCAAGATGCAGAAAATCAGTGCAACTTAAACTAATCCAATAATGAACTGGATCGTTCGGAGTTTTTAAAATCCTTAACAGCTGTTCAAGCATCCGAATTCCATTTCTGTACCACCCATCTCCTTTGTAGTACTTGACCGCGGCTACATCTAAGTTGCTTTTAAGATTTTTAATTGAAGGTGGCTTTTCATCTTGAGCAAGCTTGAGCAAAACGATGGTTGCAGCACCAGTTGGCCCTAAAAATTCATCCATGTTATTTCTCCTTATGCGAAGTGACTCCCGGAAAAAACCGGGAGTGTGTTGGTTATGCAATAGCAGTGGATGAGTTTGTTTGTGTAGTAGGTGCGGGATTTAGAGAAGGCATACCAGGCGGCTGATAGCCAACGTCCCCTGGCTCCATACCCCAGCCAGATGTAATTCCCATTTGCTGACGTAGGACATCGAGTTTGACTTTTGTGTCTGCAAGGTCATCTGACATTGTGTTTTCAGCCACCAGTGCCAGGAGTTGGTTTTCTAATGCCTCAGGCAACTTCACAAATCGGACAACTCTACGTTCCTGCCCAGCAGGATTTACACAAATAGCGTATTCAAACATTCCTGCTTTCTTTCCTTCCTCGACGGTATTTAGAACAAGTTGCTCGTTTACTTGAACCACGGTGCTTGACGCTTTAGCATTAGCAAGCAAAATTTTGCGAAGCATTTGGGTTTTGTCATCCTTTTGCTTTTTTACAGCCTTTGCTACTTCTGCATCTTCTTTAGTTGCTGAGATCTTTGTGATGCCACCACGTTCTTTGATGTAGTTCGGAAGTTCTGCCGCTGCCAGATTCTCTTCAAGCGCTACTTGCAAAACTTTAGAGTAGTTGTAGGCAGTCTGACGATCTGTTGGAATGATGAATCGAAGAACAGTAGTCATCCAAGGTGTGTTGGCTTGGGTCTTAATCTCGTGAACTTCTTCAAGCTGCTCACGCATTCGTTGCAAAACGTGATCGCGAAGTGGTGATTCGTTAATTTGCAAGGCATAACTGTAAATAGCACCTAACAGAGCATAAAGTTCCTTCGTTCCTCTAACTACGTATGTTTCAACGTATTGATCATTCATTTTGGTAAGGTTCTGTCCTTGACCAAGAATGATCTCAACTTGCACGTCGTTGGCGCTTTTGTCACTTGGTCGACGGCTGTCAGATCCACCAAGGGTTCTGTTCATGAGCAGACCAAAGGCCAAATCATCAACGGGTGGAGTGGGGGAGGGATTCCCATTCAGGGAAGTCGGGTTTGAAACTGCAGTTTCCATGTTCATAAAAACTCCTGATAAAAATTAGAACAAAAAGGGTCGTCGACCAGAATCAGTGCGACAAGCAAAGATTAAATTTCTGGCGATGGAGTTAGTTCTTTTTTTCGATAGGGCTCGAAAAAATGAAGTATGAACATCAGGATTCTGGTAGCACCGAGTTGCGCTTGGTGAAGGCAATCGTTACTAAATCAAACGCTGCTCTAATTACAGAGCCATACATATACGGAGGATACTTAGAGGCTTGGTATCGATGTTTGCGGTTATCTAAGCAATACACGCAAAATTGCCGAACTGGAATTTTTCCCAGTGAAGCCGCGTTTGAAACCTACTGTCTATTTGGTGTTCTGGAAGACTGCCCAATAAGCCAGTGGTGGCATGAAAATGGATGTGAAAAGTTTGGATCTGGAATGACGTCGCTTCGAATTCGAATGGTTACAAAGCGTCAACAAGGTAATAGTTATTTCATTTCTCTAGATGCCTTCAATGACACAAGCGATTCGATGGCCGGTGAGGAATTTAGCTTAATCATTAAACTGATTCGAATTTTGAATTCCTCGAATGGGCTGCTGTCAAGTGCACCCTTGGCTTGGCCTATTTATAAGTGCAAGATTTCCTGTGACTCAATCAAACTTTGTTTAGACGTTTATGAGGCACATGAGCGATTAATTAAAAGTTCAGATAAAGGCAATCTTTGGCGTATTGGTGAGCAATTGCGCCTCAATCCCAAGGCAATGCCAAAGACAGGGGATACACATAGTGAAATAGTTGATAAGCATATTGCGATGGGAAAAACAGTCAGCGCAATGGTAAAAAAAGGAAGAGGGCTTGTCGAAAATGCAAGCAACGGCTTGTTTCCATTATTCAAATGACCAATTAACAGTCCGGCACTTTATCGACTGAGCTATCGAGTAATATTCGGTTGTTAGCAAAAATTCACAGGGAAGTACTTAGGCTTTTGAGGTGGTGATTTGCTACCCCACACTTATGACTTTAAGCGTTAAGCAGCGTCAAAACTGTCAAAAACTGGCGATTTAAAAATTAATGCTTTATCATTAGATTAGTCGTTTTGCTGCGGATTCGATGAAAGTACAGGTCTAAGTTTAGGCAGTACAGCACTTGCGCCCCAGATGACGAATATGATTGATAAGTCGGGTGCAGCTGTTGCACCTTCTGAGCACGAAACTTTTACAGGCTAACGATGCCATTTTTGGACTGGGTGAACAAGAACCAAGCGAAGGAGACTACCCGAGAGGTCCCCTATCACTTGATCAAGCAAGAGTCTGTCCATGGGGACACAACTGGGAAAAATGCCGATAACTTGCTGATAAAGGGTGACAACCTGTTGGCCCTCAAAGCCCTGATCCCGTTCTATGCAGGCCGTGTCAAGTGCATCTTCATTGATCCTCCCTACAACACTCAAAGTGCTTTTGACCATTACGACGATAGGCTAGAACATAGCCAGTGGCTATCAATGATGTACCCACGCTTGGTCTTGTTGCGTGAGTTGCTGGCAGAGGATGGCAGCATTTGGGTCTCGTTGGATGATAGAGAAGTCCATTACATGAAAGTGTTGATGGATGAAGTTTTTGGGCGATCACATTTTGTATGTAATGTTGTTTGGGAAAAAGTCTACACACCTAAAAGTAACGGTCGAGGACTTAGTGGCGATCATGATCATTTATTAGTTTTTTCTAAATCACCTCTTTGGCTTGAGAGAGGGTGGAACATGATTCCACGATCAGAAGAGCAAAAAGGAAGATTTAAAAATCCAGACAATGATTTAAATGGTCCGTGGCGAACATATCCATTAGATGTTAGAACAGAAGATGGTGTTAAAAGGGAAAAATATCGTTATGAAGTTACCTTACCCAGTGGGCGAGTAATTAAACCCTCAGCAGGTAGACATTGGGCGTTGCCATTGGAAGAGTTCCTTCGCCAGCGAGGTGCTGGTGAAATCTATTTTGGCAAAGATGGCGATGCCATGCCAACGAAAAAAGTTTATCTGCGTGACGCGAATGAGGGTGTTATAGCGAGAACTTGGTGGCCCTACAAAGAGGTCAGCGGCAATCAAGATGCAAAGCGAGAAGTGTTATCGCTGTTTGGTGATTCTGGATTCATAACCCCTAAGCCAGAAAAACTGATCGAACGTGTATTGATTATCGGGACTAAGCCTGATGACTTAGTGCTTGACAGTTTTTTAGGTTCAGGCACGACTGCAGCAGTAGCTCACAAAATGGGGCGTAGGTTCATTGGCATCGAAATGGGCGAACACGCTCGCACGCATTGTTTGCCTCGCCTGCAAAAAGTCATCGACGGAGAACAAGGCGGCATTAGCGCTAGCGTTGAGTGGAAGGGGGGTGGTGGCTTCCGCTTCTGCACCTTAGGTGAGCCTACATTTGATGACCATGGCCGCATCAGTGCGGATGTTAAGTTCGCAACTCTGGCGGCATATGTATGGCACTTTGAAACTGGAGAGCCAGGACAGCAAATGTTTGATAAGCCAATACTAGGCGTGCACAACGGCACTGCCTACTATCTGCTTTACAACGGCATTCTTGGTGATCGTCGTCCTGCGGGTGGAAATGTATTGACCCACGGAGTTTTACAAGCTATCAATGAGATCTTCCCACACGATGGTCCCAAAGTTGTCTATGGAGAAATGTCTCGACTGGGTTCATCGCGCCTTGCAGCTGAAGGCATCACATTCAAGCAGATTCCATATGATGTCAAGATGCGCTGACTAGCCAGCAAAGAACTATGCTGACACTTAAAACTTATCAACAAAGCGCTCTTGCAGTGCTCACGCAGTTTCTGAAGGATACCCGCAGCAAACCCGTAACAGACGCATATGCAACTGCGCTTGCAAGCCAAAATCGTCAAAACGAAGTCTATCAACCTCTATTTGGTAACGTTCCCTGCGTGTGCTTGCGAGTTCCGACTGGTGGCGGTAAAACCATCATGGCTGCACACGCAGTTGCATTGGCTGGCAAAGCAGTCTTGGATAGCGATGCGCCGATTGCCTTGTGGTTAACACCCTCTGAGACTATTCGCACTCAGACACTAGAGGCACTGGCAAATGCCCGACACCCTTATCGTCAAGCACTGGCCCAATATTTGGGGGATAAGGTGCAGGTTTGTGATTTAGAGAGTTTGCAAACTATTAGCCCTCATGATGTTGGTAAAGCTGCAATCATCATTGTTGCCACGATACAGTCGTTTAATGTCACAGATACTGCTAAGCGCAATGTGTATTCTTTTTTTGAAGAACTAGCGCCGCATTTTGATAACTTGCCACCGCACCTCAATGAAGGTTTGGAAAAAGTTTCAGAGGCTGACTTAGAAAATCAACCATACCTCACTAATAAAGATATGGGGCGGGTGAAGTATTCCGTAGCTAACTGGATGCACCTGCAACGTCCTATCGTCATCGTTGACGAAGCACACAACAACCGCACAGATCGTTTTTTCAAGTCTTTGGGGCGTGTGAACCCCAGTTGCGTGATCGAGATGACTGCTACTCCGGTACAGGGGAATAATGTTCTCTACCATGTAGCGGCAACTGAACTAAAAGCAGAGCAGATGATCAAGTTGCCGATCGTACTTGCAGAGCATCCACAAGGTTGGCGTGAATGTTTGCGTGATGCGGTTTTAACTCGAGATCGCTTGGAAATAGAAGCACAACATGAAAGCGATTACATCCGTCCGATTGTTTTGGTCCAAGCTCAACCTAAAGGTGGCGAGGCCGTGGTGGAAGTTGTGCGGCAGCATCTGATTGATCAAGAACGCATCCCTGAAAATCAAATCGCGATCGCTACTGGCACACAAAAAGAGCTAGACGGGATCAACTTGTTTGACCCAGCAACACCCATACGGTATGTGATTACCGTTGAAGCTCTAAAAGAGGGGTGGGATTGTTCTTTTGCGTATGTTCTAGCGAGTTTGCAGTCTGTTAACTCATCCAAGGATGTTGAGCAGTTGCTAGGTCGCGTGTTACGCATGCCATATGCAAAGAATCGCAAGCAGGACTCTTTAAACCGTGCCTATGCTCACATCGTTGCAGATAACTTTGCACAAGCAGCGGCAACTCTCAAAGACCGTATGGTGCAAAACATGGGTTTTGAGAGATTAGAAACCGCGTCCCTAATCCTCCCTCAGCATCCACTTTCATTGGTTGGCGGCGAGGGAGGTGCTCCTGAAGCAAGTAGATTAGGGCGTGAGAACATTGCTGCACTCCCTGAGTGTCATATTGAGTTACCCCAAGCGCCTGATACGCAGCACTGGCCAGAGGATTTAAAGCAGGCCGTGAGGGTCATGCAGACTACACAAGGCGCTACTGTTCTTCTAAATGGCGATACCAGCAGCGAACTTTTAGCGCAGGCCGAGGCTTTTATCAGCAATGCCATGCCGGTTAAAGCTCGTGGAAAAATCAAAGAGCAGTTTGATGCGCATCGTGCAGTGAGGCAAGCCATGAGGGCACCTGCACAGTTAGGCTTGGACTTTGCTGCGATACCGCAGCTTTGTCTTGAGCTAGATGGACACCTTGAAGTGGTTGAACGTGAGACTTTGACTAGCCTTGGTGATTGGAGTTTGCTGGATCAACAAGTGCAGCTGGCCGGATTCACCATCTCGGAAACGGTCAACTCTTTTGAGATAGATATCAGTGGTGCAAAAGTCACATACCGTCACACTGATGCACAGTATTTACTTTTAAACGAAACAGTCAGTCACACCAGTGAGCAAGATTTAGTCCGTTGGTTGGATATTGAAGTTCGCCAAAGCGATATTGGACAGGCACAGATGCAGGCCTATTTGGTCAAGTTGATTAGCCATCTGCTGGCAGATCGTGGCTTCACCTTGACAGCATTGGTTCGTGCAAGGTTCCAGTTGGCACAGGCAATAGTTCGTGAGATTGGACGATTACGACAGATTGCCATGACCCGTGGATTTCAAGGTCGGCTGGTGGAGATGGCTATACCAAGCGTTGAAGAACTTGCGCACTACAGCTTCCACTATCAGCCGGGGCAATACCCAGCACGGCAGCTTTACCAAGGAAGTTACGAGTTCAGCAAACACTTTTACCCTGTAATTCACGACTTGCGAGAGAAGACAGCTGCAGGTGCATTAGCTGAAGAGTTCAGGTGTGCGCAAGCTCTTGACGCACATCCTAAGGTCAAGCAATGGGTTCGCAACATTGAGCGACAGGAAAAGTTTTCCTTCTGGTTGCCGACTGCCACTGATTATTTCTACCCTGACTTTCTTGCAGAACTCGTAGATGGCCGTGTTTTGGTGGTCGAATACAAAGGCGAACCATACAAGACCAACGATGACTCAAAGCAAAAAAGGCAAGTGGGTGAGCAGTGGGCTAACTCAAGCAAAGGCAGGTGTTTATTCTTATTTGCTACTGCTGACGAGGTTGGACAAAGTGTCGCGCAGCAGATTGACGCTGCAATCACATCCTGATTTGAAGTGTATCTAATCGAGTCAAATGTATCAAGGCTTGAAAACATATTGAAAAGTTGAAGCAAGGGAGCATCAAATGGCACTCTGGCTAGTTCTCGGTAGAAGCTACGGGGAACACGAGGCGAAGTTCATTGATGAAAACAAGGTTTGTCTCACATGGGGTGAATTCACTGCGACAGACATGACGGGTATAGCCGACTATGACGGGATAAGGCAGCGTGTCTCGCAGTCCTCTCCCAATGAGCCCGTTAGAAAACTTGGCAACTGGTCGGGACAGGTCTGGGCATTCGTTCTTGGAATGAATGTAGGGGACTGGGTAGTCAACTTCGCCCCTGCTGAACAGTACATCTTGCCAAATAACCTATTTGGCCAGCGTGGATTAGTGGCACCGGTGCACCGCATCTTACTGGCGCACTCCCCATCACTTATGTTGGCTTTGACTTGCAAAACGGACAAGCTGACTTTTTGTCCCTGGTCGCTTGGTGGTGGTGGCAGAGAATCATTCGGTCATTGGAGGTATAGGCGAAGCCGTTGCTAGCTTGTTAATGCAAGAGGGAGTGCATCCTCAGAAATTCAGATTCATTGGACTGCCCGACCAATTCTTGGATGCAGGAGCTTTACCTACCTTACATGATCGGTATGGTATTTCTTCAGAAAAGATGGCCGCTAGACTTAAGGCTTGGCTGACGTAATGTGTTCAATAGCTATAGCTTCCACATTTGCTTCCACACCGCTGTAGAATGAAGGTAACCTATTGATTTGTAATGAGTTTTATTTCATAAAGCTGCTCATAATCTGTTGCTCAAGTTTGAATTTTGTCCAGCGAATTCCAAACTTTTTTATATCAGTTCAACAGCTGCTTTCAACTGACTTGGGCTGCTATACAAATATGCAGCGGTAGTGCTGATGTTGCGGTGACCAGCAAGTGTTTTCAAAATGTGTATCGCTGTTCCTTTGTTGGCAAGGTTTGTTAAAAAAGTCCTACGTCCGCTGTGGCTGCTGGCTCCCTCAAATCCAGCGCCTTCGTAGAGCAGGGCAAATGTCTGAGCCAAACTGTTGGCACTAAATCCAGATTTGACGCTCTTTTGGCTCGCAAAGAATGGATAGCCGCGGTCCACGCACTTTGCTTGAGCTGCGTATGCTTGTAATTCTTCGCGCAATTTAATGTTGACGAAAACTGTTCGAGCGTGTCGACCCTTAGTCATTTCGGGTAACAAGCGTATTTCATCCTTAACTGTTCCATCTAAATTCATAACATCGCTCCAACGCAAACAAGCGACTTCGCCAATTCTTAAGCCAGCTAAGTGAGTTAGCAGCATCATTGCTCGATTTCGTTTTGCGAAGCGGCGTGTGCTGATGTAGTCCAGTACACGCTTCATTTCTTCTTTGGTCAATGTTTTTGCTTGTGCCATTTAAGCTCTCCTAAATCATGTGTTTACGTTAAATGCATTGTGTTTTCACATATTTATTAGAGCAACCTGAGTCCGTCCAAATTGGCGGGTTACCAAAAAAGAGCAGGGCGATTTGGATAGGCTGTGGATAACTTTTCCACTGAAAAAATCTCCAATGATTTCAACGCTCAGATGGTGAAATGTTTAGAAAGCATACTTTTCATAGATTTCCGCAACGATCTCGCACTCTTTCAGTGCCCAGCAGGGCAGGACGTCAAAGCAGCCCTACAAGTGCTTATTGCCATGACCAGCACTCAGCGTATGTATTTCATTGAAATTTAGCGTTGTAAGGCGTTTTAAGCTCAGGCTCAAAGTACTCTTGCAACTTACAAAACTACAGCTGCGAAAATTTGTATTGAAGTACTTATCAAATCGCCATGGTAATTTTTAATCGTTACCCGTCCAAGATGTCGGGTTACCAAATGTCGGTTGTCCATCTACGTGTCTGAAAACAAACTGTAGTCAAACAAAAGGACTACAGATGAAAAAGTTTGATTCAAATCAACTCACGCAATTTATTGGAACAACTGGCTATTACCGAATCAGTCGTAGGCACCTGCTGACTGATGGCACTAAGTATTTGGCTGAAGCCGCAGAGTGCTTTTGGATGATGGATGCGATTGCCAGTCACCTAAGCGAGATTGGCACTGAAGACTGGTTTGTACAAGTGCGCATGATTGTCAATGGCAACAGGGCAACGATGATCTACGAGGATGGCAACTGCGGAGAACACGCTCGCCAAGAGATTCCTTACACTGACTTTCCGCTGAACTCCATCACACTATATTCATGCTGAGATGGTGAGCACTGGGTAATCATGTTGCCTAGTGAGTATTGATTAAACATATAGACAAGGCAACTTAAGGCTGAAAAGAGTCTTTCGATTTAGGCCACGGGTAAGTGAATTTCGATTCAAATGCGGTCGTTGGAGACAATGACCTTTAAGAGGTTGATGATGGCCCCTTTTCAATTTGTAAACCATGGGAACATCCAACTCCTACTTCTGGGCATAGATCAGTCTTACCGCTCGCGACTCCCCGGCCACAGCTCTGCGCGAAAAAGTGAGTTTGAGGTCAACGAGATTCTTGGTGCCATTCAGCTCATCCACCTTGACTTCTACAAACTGGCTGTCGCCAAAGTTCGTGAAGGTCAACTGACAGAACGAATTCTTTGAGAGCAGGATCGACTGTCCAATAGGCAAAGGCGCCACATAGACCTCGATATCGTTGAAATCGCAAACGTATCCGGCACCCAGGCCTTCGCGGCGTCTGACCTGCAGATCATCCGGTCGCTTGTGTCCCGCGCCAAAGTCGGCATGCATCCAGTCCCAAACCCAGTTTGGTCGGGTCGAGTTGTCTAACATCAGGATCGGCTTACCACCCTTGGCCAAGATCTGCTGTGACTCTGTCTTCAAGGCCTTCCAGTAGGCCTCAGCGTTCTGAGCTTCGACTTCCTTTATGTCTGACCGATGTAGGACATCGCTCAGCACAACGAAAGCTACCTGTTGCGCCATGGCGTCAGCGAAATACTCCTCCTCGTTAACAGGCCGCTGCTCCATTTGCATCTGCGTAAGTTCACCGCGACGAACTTGTGTGAAAGTTAGCGTGAATTCTTCAAGGGATTTGGCCGTGCTCTGAATGGAGAACATGTGAACGGGGAAGTGTCCCGTGTTGGTAGCGAAGCCCGTTGACGATGCGAAGCGTCCGATCTCCAGAAGTCGGTTCGGGTCGATTGGCTGCGCAACCAGTGTCTCCTCGTGCCGATCCTCAAAAGCCTTCTGGGTGGCCAGAAGCCCGGCCTTTACGAACTCAATCGCGGACTGTGGGGTCACGCCTGGCCGGACGCGTTCCTTAAGAAGGCCAATGAGAGCTACCGAAAGGCCTGGTTCCTGCCCCAACCGGTCAAGCCAGCTCTTCAGCCTGCTGCGAAGTATCTCGATGCTCCTGTATTGGTTGGAACGAGGGTCGAACCAAACATCCAGCTGACGCTGCAGTGGTCGTGATAATCGCCATTCCGAGTTGGCCAGCACCGCCAGCATTTCCAACTGAGATTCTTGTAGTGATTCCACGTTGTCTGCACCACTGAACGAGTAGACCCGTGAGCTGACCATATTGGGCCTACGCATATCCTTCACGCGCTCGACGAAGCGGTCCAGCCTTCCGATATAACCTCCACGCCATTCTCCGGAGGCAGCGAACTGGCGCATCTTGGCGACGAGATACTCGGATGGAGAGAGATCTCCAAGTGAATCCACTGTCCGTCCTCCTGACTTCCATTGCTTGCCAGTCAGAAAACCGTAGACGATTTCGAAAGCTAACGAGTTGCCGGCCGTGGCGATCGGCACGGTGCGAATCCATTCGAGCATTAGTTCGATGGAGAGTAGTCGCACGTCGGTCCAATAGTTGCGCAGAGCAGCTTGAAAGGCGCCTTGCTGCAGAGTAAGCCGTAGCTGCTCTTCTGCCTTGTCGTCTCCGCTGTCCAAGCCGAACTTGGCGCAGAAGGTAGACCACTCAAGTGCCAGATCGTCTATGGTGATGAAAGCAGTCTTGTCATAGAGCTGATAGGGCTCGTGAACGAAGTCCAGCGTGCCCCACCATTTGCTCAACACATCGGCTAGCCACTCGGCGGCAGCTTGGTCCCCACGCAGTACAGCTGAAAGCAGCATCCGAGCCGTTTCCTCAATGTGCTTGACGTTCAAACGGGTCAGAGCTGGCAGAGCTGCCCATTCAACAGTTTGAGCATAACGCCTACTCATTGGCTTCTCGGGTCGTCCGTTTTCCCATCCCGCTACAAAGTCAGCGAGCACCTCCTCGTAGACCCGGTTCAATGGTGGTCGCAACATCACCATCTGCATGTGACTATGCTCGATAATTCCTTGCTCTTCGACTCGGAATGCCCACCAGTTGCTGAGCTGGTGCATCATCAGCGGCGGCAGATGCAGGAGGTGTTCTCGAATTTCGACGGGTGATGCTCGAAGCTCGTCCCCATCCAGGTGTTGAAGTAGATGACACAAGCGGCGAAGTGGCCGCGGGTCCCTTACCATTCCCTCGATGGCAGAAAGGAAGACGCCCCTGTAGGCCTCGCTCCAATTTTCATGCAGCGTGCGATTAAAGAACTTTTCAGTATCTCGCAACAGGGCCCAGCTAGCTTGCTCCCCGGTCGCTGTCTTGTCCAAGCAAGCAGCCAGCAGCAGTCCGTGCAATTCGATGAGGGCGCTATAGGCACGTACGAAACCCTCGTTGTCAGACCTGCCTGCTGTACTACGAGCGTCTGCAGCGAGCTCATTTAGGATGGCATCGACCCGAATGCCGTACCGCTCTCGTGAAGTGCGCCTTAGCGCAACCGAGAATCGCAGAAGCTGCCGTTGCCAACTGGAGAGCGCAGGGCCGTTAGCAACCCGAGCCAAGGGAAACTCACCTTCATAAGTGTTCCCTGGGCTCATGGGTATGGTCAATAGAGGCCAGGACTTATCGTCACCGACAGACTTGGACTTGTCACTACGCGACCATTTCAAAGCATTGCGGTACCAAGTGTCGACGACCAAGCGAACCAGCCAGAGTCTTACGTTGACCAGGCGCACCTGTGCCTCCAGTGGAATTTCTCCTTGTTCGTCTCCTCCAAGAAAGCTGTATCGGCCGATCAAGAGGCGCGGTCCGTCGGGCGCGCTGTTATCGTCATATGACGGAACCGGAAACCAGCCCTTCGCAATGCTTTCGGCCAGCACCTGAAACGCGTTCAAGCGCTGAACATCTCTGGGCAGCGCCACGTTTACTGTGTATCTCTGGATCACACTGGCCTGCACTTCCGGCCTGAGGAACTCCACCGTTCGGAACAGGAAGAAGGTCGTTAGCGCTGCATTTAGAACAAACCAAGCCGTGTCGATCAGTGCCCAGCCAGGCAGATACTCAGTTCCCCAGGTACTCAGCATCATGTACTGCACCCCCATCACGACCACAAGGGCCAAGGAGGATAGACCAGCCGCAAGCGCCCCCGAGTCAAGCATGTAGAGGTGGACGAACGCCTCCGCAGCCGGGCGACGTTGCAAGTACACAGCGACGAAGGAGATCACGATCGGGTACACCAACGCCGCCAGCGTGGCCTGGATGGTCCACACTGTGGAAAAGTGCGAAAGCTGCTCTGCTGCCTCCCAACCAAACGACCATGCTGGAGCGAACCAGTCTGGCGGGAGTAACGATACGAACACGAGCAGAGCGACCTGAAGTGAGAGTAGCGAAATAGCAAACCGCAGGGGGTGCTCACCCGCGAACAGCAGCTCGCGTTCCAAACGCGACAGGGATAGCCGGCGCCTAGCTACGTTTTGCGTAAACCATTCGGCTTCATCTTGTTTGGTCACCGTCCTTAGTGACCAGGGCGTTAAATGGAAACTGTGTATTTGCTTGAGAAGTGAGCGCATTTGCAAAAGCATACCCGAGTCTTGCGCGGAACTCGACAGTAAAGACGCTGCGTGCCCCCCAACTCAGGTCACCGGTTTTGACACTGTCAAATGACCGGCTGTAATCGTGAGCTCCTAGGGGGGGAGTTAGGCCTGAACGGCTGCTCCCGCTGCAAAGCAGTTACTCACTGGAAATGAAACTGAATCCAGAATAAAACACATACAAAACACGCAGTATGCTGCCTTAGACGCTTATCAAAATAGCTATGTCGATACAGTAATAGTTCTAAGCATTGATCCAAAGTAGTTGTGTTGTATAAGTCAACATTTGGATTTTGCGAAAGCTAACTGAAAATATTAAGATCACTTCAGGAAGTTGACGGCGACTATAGCGGCTGAGAAGTTGGATTGAATGTGTCATATGAAACTAAACTAAAAACTAGAACTTCACGCGTTGAAGATCTCAAAATTTTGAGAGATTACGACCATCAATTAGCAATTCAATCAGTTGCTTTAGTGGAAACCAATGGCATCAATACGACGAAGAACTACAACATATCGCAAAATGTTTTTAAGAATATCAAACTCATACATGAATGATATTCAAGCTATATGCTTACTCCGAGTGAGTTTCCAAAACTGACGTAACACATTAGCATGTGGAAATTCAGATAATTAATTGATGTTGTGATTTGGAGCAATGCTGTGTCGTTTTTGGAACTTGAAAAAGAAATAGTTGAACTGGATTGTTTGAATATGAGCGCTCACTTTCAGGATGAAAGTAGCTCGTTTGATCCATCTATTCGATTTGAAGGTCTGCGCCGCGAACTTGCAGCCGGCGCAAAAATCATCCAAATTAGAAGAGAAGGTAAGTTGGTCGCATACCTTGAATACATACCACCAGTTGACGGATTTTTTTGTGTGCCATCTCTCCAGATTCACCCAGACAACATTGGCTCCTCAGTACTTCGCCCTCTGCTTGCACAGGCTGCTAAATGCCTTGCGAATTTTCCAATATCCATCCTTCGCACACGTGTTCATTGTCGAAATTTCAAATCAATTCGGCTGCACCAGAAGCTCGGCTTCTCCCTTTTGCCAAGTCAAGATGGGAGATTGCACTTTGAAGTAGCTTCAACTGAACTATACGATGCGTTAAAGGTTTACTGCAAATAGGTGTGTCGTCTTCGCCTGATACATTTCGACCTTGAGAAAGACAGCTGCATACTGCGACGAGTCAAGCAGACTTAAGTAAGACACTGGACAAATCGTGCTACGGCCTCTGCCTCAACTCGGTCGAACAAAGCAATTTGTATAAGTCCAACAGATAGGCACTAAAGCCGATTGCAATATTCACGTTCTACTTCTCTTCGCACTCTCGACGGGACTGTGCAATGCTAACGCAGATACACACGGCGACCACGATGATGGTCAGACCTAGGAAGCTCCAGAGGATACCGATCGATTCGGCCAACAGGCCGGCAAGAAGGCCGGGCAAACTAGCCGAGATGATTTGCACTTGATAGGTCCGTGACGAGACCGTCACAAGATCCCGCTCGGGAAACTTCTTAAACAGTGCGGTCTGCACGGTCGCACTGAGCGCGTAAGCCAAGATGTGTGCGGATAGGATGCACAGACAAGCGACAAGTAGTGAAGTAGACGCTAGTGCCACAATGTAAAACGTCAAGAATCCAGCGAAGTAGGCTGACATCGCCCACTTATTCTTGTACAGCTCATCTACGGTGCGATGCTTGATGAGTGCTGGACCCAGCAACTGGCTCGCACCTCGTGCGAGCAAAAGTGCAAGGCTGGCGTTCAGCGACATGTCGATCCACGTGACCTGTGAAAATTGGTCCCCTGCCGCGGGCAGTAGGGCCATCGCAGGACTGGTCAAGGCGGCGACCACTGGAATTGGCCAATAAACAACGGGGCTTACGGATTTTCGAACTCCTTTGGTGTCCGAGCTAGGCATATGATTTTCGATCGCATTCACGGTCACTGGCGTGGATCCTTTTGACACAATTAGCAGACAGATCGACACAAGGTAGGTCAGCAAGTCCAATACCAGGTAAATGTCCCTTGCCAAGAATGGGAACAGCAGTGTTCCGACGCCGACTCCCAAAATGATGTGCGAAGACAGCGAGATACTTTCAATCGCTGACACGGTAGCGAAATCTTTGTCCAAGAAACCACGCTTGAGCAGCAAACTATATGCAGGTACACCGATACCGACGCTGATCGCGGGTAACAAAGACGACGTGACCAAAAGAGTGACGCTGTCGCATCTCAGCGCAGCGAACGGGACCACCACGCCCAACGCCCCCACCGCTTCGCTGATGACCAGAATCGATATTGGATTCAACCACTCCAACATTCGCTTACCAAAATGCAGCGCTAACACGGAAGGTAGGATCGAGAACACGTATGCCAAGGAAAAACCAAGAGGGCTAGCATGGCGCTGGGCCAACTCGCCGTACACGACGACTTGAGTTAGCCCGCTACCTATGGTCGATAACAGGTATGCGAAGGACAAAAGTGCAAACCACCGATTTGAATTTAGCAGGCGCAGGATTTCAAACAGCATCTAACATTCTCTTTGTAGAATTTAGAGAAACTCGCATTTGACCGAATCACGCATCGGCAGATTTTGCGAGATGAAAAAAGTGTGCTTGAGGGTGAACGGACTTAGCAGCATTACAGTGCCGCTGATTTTGCCTTCAACCCAGGGTAGTCTGTCCGCTTAAGGCGGTAGAACTGTTGAGCGTGGCTGGATGGTTCGCTGTGTCGCTCGAAAGGAGCTTAGCTTGCAGGATCCGCGTCCTGTAGTTCGCCAGATCTTCCAAGTACTTGTTTTTTGCATTTCTGAACGATCAGACCAGTCTCTAAAGCACGTAGAGACATCGCAAGAAACGATTACTTTAAAAAAGTCAGTGAACATTGGTAAAAGTTTGAATGATTTAGTAGCGATGGTCAAGAACTTTTTCAACTACGTGCCCTATGTACGTAGTCAATAGAAGTCTGATCTAAATAAACAAATCAAAAGACTACAGATCAGATTGGCGCATGGTGCGAGTTGTAGTTATTTAATTCAATACTACTGGTGTCTTTTAACACGATACAACTACACTGTCTGAATATTTTTTGACGTCCTATTGTCGATTTAACTAGGTAGGGTAATTTAGTGAGCTATTCGCTGGAATACTTAACAGCCGAAACGATACTAGTAACCAAGTCAAAAAAATCCTATTTTAACTTGGGACTGCCGACCTTCAACGGCTGTTGATGCAGCTTTTCAGCTAGGTTTATCAGATAGCACCGTTGCCTCGATCTGAAGTAAATTTCAACTGCAGGTTAAGGCTGATAGCTGCCGCCTCTTGGCCTAGGCCTTTGGGAGGGCAGGTCTCGACCCATAGCGGTCGTTCGGAGATTTGGTTAATTATCAAAAATGGCTGCGTAAGCCGCCAATGCTGCGAGGAGCCATATAACCAAAATTATGGCGAAGCCCAAAAAACTCATAGGCTTTGCTTTGCCTTGCTGGAACCACTGGTCTGCTTGAGTTCTACTGTCAATCAATACCTGATTTGGGACCGTTCGAAGTAGCAGCCAGACACCAACCGGAACAATTATCAGATCATCCAAATACCCTAATACTGGAATGAAGTCCGGAATTAGATCGATGGGGCTAAAGGCATATGCTGTAAGCACGAAAGCGAAAGCACGAGCGTACCACTGCGTTTGTGGGTGTTTCATAGCGAACCAAAGTGTCATGACGTCACGTTTCAACGCTTCTGCCCATGACTTGAAGTTGCTCATTCTCATATCAACGCAACCTTACTCACTGGTTGATTTATTCGAGAATGCTTGCGTAATAAACACGGTGCATCAGAAAGTTGCCAATTCAAATTCGATGGATTTCGATGGTCGTATGAACAATTTCATCGTGAACAGATAGCTGCTGCCTTATGGCCATTGGCGTGATTCCGTGGTCACGAGTGACAATGCTCAGAGCACATGCATATGCATTTTTACCCACACGCCAAACATGCAAGTCTGTCATGCGTGTAGTGTCAGCGCTGTTTTCAGCAGTGATGACTTCTCGGATTTCATCTACGACTGGATGATCCATCTCTCGGTCCAGTAATACCTTAGCAGTTTCTTTCACTAAGCCTTTGGCCCAAACTGCTACCAAGACTGCTCCGACGATACCCATGACTGGATCAAGCCAAGACCATCCATATATCCATCCCCCCACCAATGCAATGATGGCTAAAACAGAGGTTGCGGCATCAGCAATGACATGAAGGTATGCAGATTTCAAATTCAAATCATGCTGGTGATCATGATCATGATGATGGTTATGCTCGTGATGACCGTGGCCGTGGTGAGCGTGCCCCAAAACCCATGCACAAACTAAATTCACTAGAAGACCTAAAACGCCAACGATGATGGCTTCTTTATAGTGGATAGGTTCAGGGGAGAGTAGTCTCTCAATTGAACCGAACACCATCATGGCCGCTACGCCCAGTAAAAAGATGGCGCTGGTAAAACCTGCCAAAACTTCGATTTTCCAAGTTCCAAATGCAAAACGTTTGTCCTCGGCATATATGCGTGCAGCAGCATATGCAAATGCACTCAAGCCAATGGCCACTGCGTGTGAACTCATGTGCCATCCATCAGCCAATAGCGCCATGGAATTGAACCACCAGCCCGCTGAAATTTCTACCAACATCATGGCTGCGGTAATCCACATAACGACGCGGGTGCTATTTTCAGCCGCCTCACTGCCTTCATCAAAGATGTGATCGTGAATCCACTCTGTGAGATTGGTATTGTTCATGACGTACTTTCTGTTGTCAGAGGTATTTAGTGATTTCTTTGAATTCGCGAATCGTCTCATCCGAAGAATGGGCACCGTCGTGAACGGTATGCTCTAAGCAGTGATCGATGTGGTCATGGATCAGCGCTTTTTTAGCATTAGTGATGGCTTTTTCGACAGCTTGCAACTGTTGTGCAATCTCCAAGCAACCTCGCTCTGTTTCAAGCATTTCAATGATGCTTTTGAGGTGACCTTGTGCTCGTTTCAGTCGCTTTGCAATACCGGGATGAGTTTCGTGCTTCATTGTGATTGAAGTTTAC
>JACCDW011641143.1_pt1 | contig 24657 bp, 27 predicted proteins | sample 7449781 | NCBI WGS metagenome assembly JACCDW01 (sample SAMN15323449, study PRJNA562643) | freshwater metagenome | isolation source: river surface water | place: USA:Blue River Watershed | collected 2017-08-18
CATGTTCGTAAATGCATTTGGATTTGGATTTGGATTCATGTTCGAAAATGCAGTGGATGACGGTTGCTTGTTTATTGTACCGCCGCCACTAAAGGGATTAAATGAAATTTCCGGTGATGGTTGTGATGGCATACTTGCATATAATTTTTTTCTCAAGTATGCGTTTTTAATATTTGCAGCCTGATTTCTGTATCTTTGTATAGTTGGATTTACTTCAAATGTTTTCATAAAATTGAATGATGTGCCATTTTTTGATCTTCTGTTCCAATTTAATCCAGCCATTTTCAACATTTGTTTCATAAGGTCGGGATTTCTTCTGCGTCTAGATAAATTTAGAAAATTCAAAATATTACTTTCCTTTTTATTTTTGAATAAATTATATAACGAGTTGTTTCCGTCAATTTCCTTAATAATTAAATTAATGAGTTTATTTTTATTCAACCCTGGAGTTGGCGTCGTCTGAATGTGATTTAATAATTTACTTCTCAAATTACTATTCTTATTGTTTGTCAGTATAGATGCAATGTACGCCATTTTATTTTTAGGACTTCTTTTATTACCTTTCAGCATTTCTTTTACAATTTTAAACTTATCATCATCGCTGAGTCGAGGATTTGTCAAAACTTCTTGTATTGAATTTTTTGATATGTTTCCTTTTGCCGCAATATGATTTAATAAATTTGTCTTCAATTCCGAATTTGCTGGAAGTATGTCAGAAATTTGTTTTATTTTTTGTAATGCTGTTCCAGGTGTTTTATTTAATATATCTTTTATCAATTTTGCCTTTTGATCATTTTTAAGTGAACTTTGTATTATTTCTCTGATGGATGTTGGTAAACTTCCTAATTTTTTACTCGTTGGTAATAGTCTGTGTATATTCTCTTTTGTAATTGAGTTTCCTAATCCTTTCTTTGTTAAGAAATTGTGTATTGAATTTACAGTAGGAGTTGTAAAAATACCCTTCACGTTACTATATGCTTTTTCAATAAGCTTGCGTTTCTCTTGATTTGAATAATACTCTATACGAGAAGGAGGGACAGGTCCCAAAGGGATTTGTGGTTCAAATAGTGGAGGTCCAAAACGCGGGCCAAAACTTGGTGGTGGTGCGACCTGAACTCTATACTTATTGATCATTGATGCAATATTGAGATTTCTTGTAGTAGAAACTCTATTGGGTTTAGAAACTCTATTGGGTTTCGTATTTCTATACTTATTGATCATCGCCGCAAGATTAATACTCATTTAAAATATTGCAGGATAATAAATGCCGTTGATTGGTTCGAGGGCTGAAGTATTTCATGGCCAGGCTGATAAAACGTCAGGTGGTCTAACTAAAAAGGATCTTAAAATATCAAAAAGTAGTGACGAAGTTGTATCCAAATTAAAGGCTAAACAAGGAAAATCAAATGACTGGGCCGTAGCAACTAAAAAAGCGCGAGCACGATTGATAAGAGGTGTAGATGGTATAAAAATTGGAAAGGATGAAATGGTTCTTTTCAATGTTGGAGAAAAAGGTAAAAAATTGTACGAAATAACAAAATCAATCGCTGAAGGAATGAAATAAACATCCTCTCGTTAAAATTCGAGCTTGATAAACCTTACATACAAGGCCATATTTTCCATTGAATGGACCATAAACTGAAGAAATTTCCATCATGCAATCTACATCGCAATTTTTTAGAGAAGTTTCTGAACAGTATTGATAATCCTTATCAAATAATTGTGTGAACCCTTCTACGACTTTTATACGTAGAGTGTCATCACTTGTTACATTTGATTCAAAAGATTCTTCTTTGCACAATAATTTTTCGAGGTCTTTGAACCATGATATAAAATCTAAATATTCTATATTCAAAACAATAGAGTTATATTGATTTAACCCATACTCAGAAAAACCTCTCGGAATTTGAAAACGAAAAGGTTTTCCTTTGTATGAAATTTTGCGTTTATCATCTATTTCAATTTGTGATGTATCTATTTCAGTCCAGAACATTTGTTTTTTTTAGGTTATTAAGTTTAAGCCCCACATGAAGTGCACCCTTGTGGTTCCAGTGTAATTTGGATTGGAGCCGCCTTTGGTCTCGTTCTAAGATAATACATTCCAGTTTTTAGTCCTTGTTTCCATGCGTACATGTGCATACTAGAAAGTTTCGCAATTGTTGGAGCTTCAACAAACAGATTCAAACTCTGAGTCTGACATATAAAATAACCACGATCTCGAGCTTGATCGATAAGAACCCTTTGACTAATCTCCCATGAAGTTTTGAAGAGTTTTTTTACATCCACCGGTATTTCTGGAATGTTCTGGATAGATCCATTATTCCTGATTATATCATCTTTGATATTAGGAGTCCACATTCCAAGTTCTTGTAGTTTTTTGATAAGATGTTTATTAACAACTACAAATTCGCCAGCTAGAGTTCTTCGAAGATACAAATTTGTAGTATACGGCTCAAAACATTCATTATTACCAAGAACCTGTGATGTTGTTGCTGTTGGCATTGGTGCAACTAGCAATGAATTTCTGAGACCAGTTTGTCTCACTATACGTCTCATATGATCCCAGTCATAATGCCAAATGAAATTTTTAGACGCTCCTGCCAGATCAAACTGAAGAATACCCTCATGTGTCGGAGATCCAGAAAAGGATTCGTATCTTCCATCTCTTCTTGCAAGCTCCACAGATTTTTCAAGAGCAGCGTGATAGATAGTCTCAAAAATCCGTTTGTTCAAATCAGCTGCATCTGTAGAATCAAAAGGCATGCCAAGAAGAATATACACATCAGCGAGTCCCTGAACTCCAATTCCTATAGGACGATGTTTTAGATTAGAGTTACGAGCTTCTTCTACTGGATAGTAATTACGGTCTATAACCTTGTTGAGGTTTGTAGTTACGACTTTGACTACACTGTGAAGTTCCTCAAAATCAAACTCACCATTTCTAATGAATGATGGAAGTGACATACTCGCAAGATTACACACTGCAACCTCATCCTTTGATGTGTATTCTAAAATCTCTGCACACAGGTTACTTCCTTTCAGTGTTCCAAGATTCCTTTGATTCGTTCGCGCATTGCATGTATCTTTGTAGAGCATGTACGGTGTTCCAGTCTCGATTTGAGATTTGATAATTGCCTGCCAAATACTTGCTGCAGGTACAATTTTTTTAGCACGACCTTCCTCGAGGTATTTATTGTAGAGTGTTTCGAACATTGGACCGTACACGTCAGAAAGTCCTGGACACTCACTCGGATCAAACAAAGCCCACTCTTTACCATTTTCAACAGCCTTCATAAACAAGTCAGGAATCCACATTGCCGTAAAAAGATCTCTGCATCTCGCGTCTTCATCACCTTGATTCAGTCGCAGTTCGAGAAAATCAAAAATATCAGGATGCCATGGCTCTAGATACACAGCAAACGACCCTTTTCGACGACCTGACTGATTTACATATCGTGCAGTTGAATTGTATACACGAAGCATTGGAATTATACCGTCACTGTGTCCATTTGTTCCTTTTATAAGAGATCCTTTACTTCTAACATCTTGAATATGAATACCGATTCCTCCAGCGTGCTTTGAAATTTTAGCACAACTTGTGATGTTATCATAAATACCTTGAATTGAATCTTCAACACTTGTCAAAAAACATGAAGACATTTGAGGCATTTTAGTTCCAGCGTTAATCATTGTTGGTGTGGCATGTGTAAATTTTTTGTGTGACAATAGGTCATAGGTCTCTTTTACAGCTGCATAATCATCTCCATGAATACCGAGTGCAACACGAAGAAACATGTACTGTGGTGTTTCTCCTTCATTTAGGTAAACTTTCTGCATAGTTTTCAGACCAAAATAACCAAAAAGATAATCACGTTCAGGTACTATCAACGAATCGAACCTATAAGCAACTTCTTTGATTGCATCTGTGACTGTAGGAATTTGTTTCATCGACTCTGAAAATGTTTCTGGATACGTCTTATGCATATTACTCACCAAAATACGAGACGCCAGAGTTTCATAATCTGGATCAATCGTCATCATATTTGCAGAAATATCAGCAGATATATCGTCAATTTTTGCAGTTGAAATACCGTCATACAATTCACTAAATGTTTTTTGAGCAATCTTGTCAGGACTCACATTCAGACCTTCAGATAGTTTTTTAATTCTCAACGTAACCTTATCAAACAACATATCTTGTGTTTCACCGGATCTTTTTACGACCCTCATTTATTTTAGATGCTTGAATATTTTTTAAATGATAATAAATAAGATGAACAAGTTGAAAAGTGAGTTGAGCAGAACATATTACTCATCTTCTAATGTAGAGTATATTCAGAAAACTATAGCAGATTCTGTTAAAGAAAATACAGGGTACAAGATTGGTCGCCAAGATGATGCTGATTTATTTAATCTTATGAGAAAGGTGTACACAGACTATATGGTTGTCGACAATGACAACATCATTCAACAAGTAAATGAGATGAATAAAGTTGTAGTTTCTTCTGCAACCAGAACAATATCATCTGGTATAATACAAAATCTCATATATCTGCGAGATATTTCCACCATTCCTATTCCTCCACAGGCTCCAAGAAATACAAGTACATATGGTCTCAAACTTTCACGGTATTAAACAAAACATTCTAATTCTATGTAGATTAAAATGAACTCTATCAAAGAGGAGAACATTAAAATATGTAAGTTGAAAGGTTGGGACAAGGCTCCTATACAGAGTGTATGGCTTTTGTTCACTGAGGAAATAGGAGAACTCGCATCAGCAATTAGACAACGTCAAAGAATGTACAGGAAAAATGGGAAATCTATAGATGTTGCAAATGAAATGGGTGATGTATTTAGTTATCTATTTCAGTTGGCTTATATGTTAAACATAGACTTGGATGATATGTGGCAACTCCATAAACAGAAGATGATACAAAAAATATATGCTCAATAGTAAATGGTTACTAGTTGTGATCCTATAAACGCATACACAACAAGTGCGACATTTGGTGTACCTTACAATGGTGGTTATAAACCAGATCCAAACATTGAATGGTTACCTCCAGACAGTAATATTGTCGACGATCGTGATGACTTTCTACCTCCTCCAGTTTTACCTCCCTCTAATATGCTCATGAAAACATGTGAAGGCCGTAGAATCGATTATCGAACATCTGCACCTTCATATGTTCTCGAATATGATGATATGACTACAGTTAAAGACGACTTTAAAATGAATGAGTATCCTTCAAAAACCATAACATCTCGAGTATTTAATGAGTGGAATATACTTTTTTTCCTTATAATAGTTTTAGCAGTGTTCATTTTTGCATCAAAGTTTAGATGAAACAATTTTTTGATTTTTTAATACTATACGTTCCAGCTCTTTTTCAATTTTTAAATTTTTAGCCTTACAGTTATGTATTTCAATCTGAATGCATTTAGCGCAAAATATTCCTTTACATGACATACACGTCACAGTGATTTTTTTATACTTACAACATTCACACCTCTCCATTACACTACATACACCTCTCCTTTTTAATCGTCCAATCGTTTCCTATTACCGGAACGACACATGATGTATACACCTTTGACACATCCATCAACGATTCGTTCGTAAACTCTCGAATTGCATCAAATTCATGTATATATGATGTTGTTTTGTCATCTATCATTCTTCTGAAGATATCTGAAGACACTATAACAAATGTGTTCAGTATTGTAGATATTTCTCGTTTTTTATTCGTAGCCTTTTCGCGTTTTTGTAATTCACGTTTGAAATTCTCAAGTGTTATTCCATCATTCAAATACTCAATTCTCAATGACAGATTTCCTTGAATGTTGTCAATGTTATAATAAGGAAGTTCAACAACTTCAATATGTGTACATAACGCGTGTATCGCGTCTACTCTCACATGCTCATTGGTTCCTAATATTTTATGAATTAGACGATATGAAGGCAAACCTCCACACGGAATGTCGCCAACTTCTCTTACAGCACCTCCATTTTTTCTAAGAAACTCGTAATAATGCGGATTGTGAATCCGTCCATGAAAAACTTCACCAGTGCGCCAAGAAAACGCAGTGTGGCATTGTGTACAAAACATCTGGTCACACCCCTCAATCTTATAAATCATACTTTTGCAACTTGGACAATTTTTTGTATCATTCATAAGTAGTTTTACAGTTTGTACAGTTTCCTGGTTACATGTGTGATTGTCTTCAAATTTCTCGTGACATGATTTACACAATTGTATTTCACACAAGCCACATTTCATATTACGTGTATTTACATATCCTCTACAATCTTCTTGAGGACATTTTATCATAAGTTTATTTACAGTATTTTTTTTACCTATAGACGTATCCATTTGCATAAGTCGATTTTTCCTCAATATAATATTAGTAATATCTTCATCAATTATACAATATTGTATACGAAGTGTTTTTCTATTTTGTAAAAACTCTTCAAATTCCTCCTCCAAAATACCAACGTCTAAACGATTTATAGAACAAACTATTTCTCTTTGTTTATTTCGTAAACTGATTATAGTCTTGTCATACTCGGCAATCTTTTTCACTCTAGCTGCAAATGGCTGTGTCTCTGGAAGCAAAGACTTTTCCAGTTCGAAAAGAACGTTTTCTCTCTTATGTTTATACTTGTGTGTCACAAAGTAGTTTCCAAATGATTCGATAAGATGTTTTCTTGTCCACGGCTTTTCACAATTCATACACTTTGGTGTAATTGTACCATCAATGATATATTTAGAAAAACATGTATAGCACGTCTTGTAATCACACAATTTGCATGATACTGATTTCTTGTATGTGTTACAACATATAACACATTCCTCCATTACTTATTAGTAGTGTGTATATTTTAAGCTAAGACGTGCAACTATATCAATGGAGTTTCAAGTTGTATCATGGCATTCGAGAGATCTGGAAAATAAATTTATAATTCACATGTTTGGAAGAACCGCTGAAGGTAAATCAGTACATGTAGCTACACATTTTAAACCATACTTTTTCGTGAAAAATAAAGTTCACGGAAAACCCCTTGTAAAAAGAAAAGACTTGTGGGGATTTCAAGATTTACAAGAACATATTTTTTCAGTGTTTGAATTTGATACACTTGAAGAATTTAGAGAAGGTCAAAGAGGTCAAAAAAATCTATATGAATCAAATGTAGACCCACTTTTACGTTTTATGCACAGAACAGGTATAAAATCTACTGGATGGGCATCTGTTCCTATACATTTAGAAAGTTCATTCATGTCAACGTGTGATATTGATGTTTGGGTTTCTGATTGGACAACTATAAAACCTGTAGACAGAGACGATATGGCACCTCTAAGAGTTGCTTCAATAGATATTGAGTGTTATTCATCTTCTGGCAAGTTTCCAGATTCTATGAATGATTCTGATACATGTTTCCAAATTGCCATCACTACGAAAGTTTTAGGTCAGGGATACATAGACAAAAAATGTTTCGGAATGAAAACTGAGTTCGATACAGAGAAGGAAATGCTGGAAGCATTTTGTAAACATCTCAAGAAAATAGATCCAGACATTATAACGGGGTGGAATATTTTTGGGTTTGATCTTGAATACATATACAATCGAATGGTGAGAACAAATTGTACAGATTTTGTTCTTGGTAAGCTTCTTGATGACAATGCATCTCTAGTTATCAAAAATCTCTCATCAAATGCTCTCGGAAATAATACACTAAAAATGGTTCGAATGACGGGACGTTATATTTTCGACATGTATCAAGAAATAAAAAGAGAACACAAATTTGAGAGTTACTCGCTAAACAATGTTTCTAAAATTTTACTTGGAGACAAAAAGCTCGATATGCCAGTGAAAGAAATTTTCAATAGGTTTGCAAGTGGTGTAGGCCTTGAAGAGGTTGCAGAATACTGTATAAAAGATACAGAGCTGCCACACGCTATTTCTGAAAAATTGTCACTTTTGCAAAACTTGATTGAGATGGCTAAAGCATGTTGGGTTCCGTTAAACTATCTCAGTGAGAGAGGACAACAAATCAAAGTATTCTCACAGCTTGCATACACTGCACGGGAACTCGGATTTATGATTCCAACTTTGAGAAATAAAAACGAAGAGTCCTCATATCAAGGAGCTACAGTTTTAGAAGCACAGACAGGTGCTTATTATGAGCCAATCACTGCACTCGATTTTGCGTCACTGTATCCTTCAATCATGTGTGCACACAATCTATGTTACTCTACGTATGTATTTGACAAAAAATACTTGAACATTCCAGGTGTAACATACGAAACATTTGGTCAACACACATTTGCTACAGAAAAAGATGGAAAAAAGGTTCAGAGTTTGTTGCCAGTAATTTTAGATCGTCTAAAAGTGTATCGCAAAGAATCAAAAAATAAAATGGAAGAAGTCGGAAAGGATTCGCCGATGTACAATGTATATAACGGTAAACAACTCGCATATAAAATTTCAATGAATTCTGTATATGGTTTTACAGGTGCAGTTTCTAAGGGAATTTTGCCACTCGTTGCTATAGCTGAAACTGTCACTATGAGAGGAAGACAAATGATTGAACAAAGTAAAAATTATGTAGAGGAAAATTTTCCCGGTGCAAAGGTCAGGTACGGTGATTCTGTTTTGCCAGGAACGCCTGTATTAACAAAACGAGGACCTGTAAAAATTGAAAACCTCGGAAATGCATGGAGTTCATATGAAGGGTTTCTAAAAACTGGCACGAACAAAGAAAAATGTGAAATTGATGAAGAAGTTTGGACGAGCGATGGATGGATGAAAGCTTGTAGAGTAATTCGTCATAAATGTAAAAAAAGGATTTATAGAGTACTTACACATACGGGATTAGTTGATGTGACTGAAGATCATTCTTTACTAAATTTAAATCTACAAGAATTGAAGCCTGCAGATGTTACAATAGGAACTGCGTTATTCCATAGTTTTCCTAAATTTGAGTATACGAGTGAGTGTGTGAGTGAAGAAATGGCATACATCTTTGGAATGTTTGTAGGTGATGGATCGTGTGGAAAGTACAACTGTAAATATTCATGGGCCATAAATAATTCAGACATAAACCTTCTTGAAAAATGTAAAACAATTCTTGAATTCGTTTACAAAAAAGAATTTAAAATTCTTGATACATTAGAATCGTCAGGTGTATATAAATTAGTACCTTCACATAGAGATATCAAAACGTATTGTGAATATTTCAGAAAAGAATGTTATGATGGTTATTCTAAAAAGGTACCTTTTTGTATATTTAATTCAATCGGTACTATGAAATCTTTTTTGAATGGATTATTTGATTCTGATGGCTGTAGAAAAGATAATCAAAAAACAGGATGTAACAGAATAGACACAAAAAATCAAATTACAGCACAATGGTATTATTTATTGTTGAGAACGATCGGGTATGATGTATCTATAAATACACGCAGTGACAAACCTAATATTTTCAGATTGACATGGTCAGATAATCTTAGAAAACATCCAAATACGGTCAAAAAAATATTTGTACTTTACGATTCTTGGAACGATTACGTATATGATATAGAAACGACCGCTGGTACTTTCCAGGCTGGAATTGGTCAAATGATTGTAAAAAATACTGATTCAATCATGGTACAGTTTGACACTGATGGTAGAACAGGGACAGATGCTATAGAATATTCATGGAAACTTGGAGAACGAGCGTCAAAAGAGATTTCGGCACTCTTCAAAAGTCCAAATAAACTTGAACTTGAAAAGGTATATTGTCCTTATTTTTTATATTCGAAAAAAAGGTATGCTGCAAAAATGTGGGTAGAAAAGAAGGGTTCTATTGTGTTTGATAAGATTGATGTAAAAGGTTTACAAGTAGTTCGCAGAGATTCGTGTAAATATGTGCGAGACACATGTAAGACACTCCTAGAAACTGTACTCGAATCACAAGATCCAGCAACAGCTGTAAATATGGCACGAAATGCTAAAGATAATCTGATTAAGGGTAATGTTGAAATGAGTGATTTAGTACTCACAAAAAGTCTCGCAGATTCGTACAAGGTGAATATGCCACATGTTGAAGTTGTTAAAAAAATGAAAGAACGAAATCCAGGATCAGAGCCGCAGATAGGTAGTCGAGTTCCTTTTGTAGTTGTAAAGGCGAAGGGTGACCGTTTGTTTGAGAAATCAGAGGATCCTGCATGGGTTGAGGAAAACAAAATTCCACTTGATTACGAATATTATTTCGAACATCAGCTTCGGAAACCGGTAGAGGATTTACTGGAACCACTTATTCCGAGAAGTGAAATTTTCATTTCAAAAACGAATAAAAACACACGGAAAATTACAGAGTTTTTCAAAGTTAAAACATAGAGTCGTTATATAATCAATGGTATTGTCACAGGCTATAAATGATGCACTTGAACAAGAAATTGAAAACAGGGTAAATGAGAGAATTACGAAAATTCTCGAAGTGATTTCTAAAAAATATGACATTACACTTTCACGTTTGTTGAAAGATTTATCATCAATGGAAAAAACATCATCCACTTATTGTTGTGGGTTGACGCGAACAGGAAAGAGATGTCAAAAATCTGGGAAATATGATGGTTACTGTAAGAGTCATATGTCCCAAAAACCTGATAGACGAGTTACGCGATCAACATCAAGTCCTCCAAAAGTAACTCAACAACACACACATTCAATACCACCCTTATTTATGAAAGGATGTGCTGCATGTGAAGCTTCACATCATGGTGTTTTAAGGATTTGAATGTGTGTATATATTAAATGAGTAAAAATGAAGTTTTACTTAAATCTCTAAACGAGTTTTTCTCAGATGAAAAAAATTTTGCAGAACTGTCTGAGCTTCTTACACACAGTTCTGGAATATCTCTCAGAAATATCGAGTGGTTTGTTACAAATTATGCAAAGGATGAACATACGAAGGTTACAAGTATAAGTGGAAATCAGATTGACGTTCATATTGCGTATAAATCCAGTTTAGGTGGTTATTCTAAAAAATTATTTGATCCGTTTTGTAGAACAGAACGTATACAATTTAAAGGATTCACAACAACTGTCGCACAGCTTAATTTTATTCGATGGTGTATACGTAACGGTATAATCAGTTTTATAAAGAATCAACTACCGCGAAACCGTTATCAAACACGATCTTTGTGTACCCATAATAATACAAATACAACCGATAATTTTTTACCAGTTGACTAATAATAGAGTCCGAAAACTTAATCTGTAAATTTGTTGTTTTTGAAGCAAGGGTACCAAAATCAATACCATTACTTTTTGTTATGGGGAGTTGCGAGAAACAATATGTGTATATAATTTTATCAGGTATGGATAATCCATGCTCCAAAGGCTGTTTGTATGTGTAATAAATATCGCCAGTCAATCCATTTACAATATTTTTATTATTTATGAAAATATTTATATAATCTATGACTGGTACATAATTTATAATTTCTCCTCTCCAATTTGTGAAATTTGTGTATGATTTTACAAGTTTTGATACATATCCATAAGAGTATCTAGATGTATAATCACTATTTACATTTTTTATAAACCAATTGATCATACTCACATTAAAATTTGCAGACATGTTCATATTCACAAATCCTTGAGAAAACTCTTGAGGTGTTTCCCTATATATTATAGGTACTATAATTTCTGTCTTGTTCGTTTTGTAATAGTTTCTTTCTTCATTCGTAATAAAAATTTGATCAAAAATAATACTCACATTCGTTATGTCTATAGTATCAGTATAATCTGTAAACCAGCTTTGTGTATTAAAGTAAAATTTAAAATAAATAAATTGGTTATTCATCGCGCATAATGGAAGATATTCCTTTTTTGTACAAAAAAAGAATTTTAAAGGAATTAACAATTCAGGTTCTTTAAGTACCTCATCTAGAGCAAGCTGTTCATCAGCTGTCATGAACAGCTCATCATGAACTATTGACCAATCGTCATCATAATATTCTATAAGTTGTTCATTAAAATACATTTCAACTTTATTAAAGAGTGCACGTCCAACACGGTCTATATAATTTATATTTGGGGGTAATGTGCATTTAAAATACATATTTGACATGAGATCTCCACATTCCTTCGGATTTACCATGACTGTAAGAGTTGTACCTAAAAACGGTGGTGTGTTGATTTTTATTTCTTTTTGAACAATAGAAAAATTAGTATGTTGTAAAAGTTTCGGTGTTGAGTCATACGTCTGATCAAACATAAACTCATCTTGTGGGCTTGACGAGTTTATTCCCATTTCGGCAACCGTTGCAAAAAATGCTTCCGGTTTGTTCTCATTTGAAATATTACTTGTATACACAAATATATTCGAATTTAAGTCTCTCAACTCAAAAGTTCCGTCTATTTCGATTGTTGTGTTTGACGTTGTATTTGAAGTGATTGTATTCATTTTTGGATGTGTGAGCCATACATCAAGAATAACATCATCCTTGAGTTTTGACAGCGAAAAATTATCATCTAAAACTATTCTTTCATATGTAACTGTATACGATTCTTTTGGATCTGGTTTTAAATCTGCCACAATCACCTCAGAATCAGACATTACATTTCTTTCTTCATTCGATACATGATTTTTTACTTTCATTCCTGAAATGATATGAGATCATTTTTCCACATATCTGACACTGTAGTATTTGTAACTATGTCAAGTTCAGTTGTAATATCGTTTACTTGGTTATTTAACTTTTCAATCTCTTCACATGTATATTGATACGTCTTGATGTTAAACAAATGATCCCAAAATTTAGTTGGTAAATTATGTTTTTCTAGATTCTTCTCTATATCTTTTTTGCTCTGTCTAAAAATTGTAATCTGATCTGAAATCACGAGCTGAATAAACAGCGCCTTTGTTTTCAAGAGTTCAAGTTTTTCGGAAAGTGATTCTCTTATGTTTTTCTTTCTGAGTTTATAATAGTACATACGTGTTTTTGCGTATTCAAAGATGATTTCCTCTGGAGAGTCAAAATATTTGATTCCATCTTGAGTCATAAGACACATGTTTGAAGTATGAATGTTTGTCACGAGTCTGAGATCATCATTCACTGGAGTACCTGTTATTATAAAGTTTGGATGTGTTTCAGATGAATGATTCTCATATGATTTGATAGTCCCATTTTCTACGAGACTATCCAAAAACTCCTTGTAATCTTGTATCCATTTTCCTGGAGGAAGTTCTGTAACCCTACACTGGTTACTTCCAATTTGCTCAACCTTACCAGAAAAAACCCATGTATGTTTATCTTTTCTAGATACTGTACCTGTAAATCCTTTGTACCATGGAGTCATTGGAACCATTGGCTCTTTTTTTAAGAGTCTAATTAGATTTGCTTTGATGTCTTGCGGGTTATAAGGTGGAATAAATGTAGAAAAACCGGTACCGATACCTTCACACCCATTAACAAGCACCATCGGTAAAAGAGGACAGAAAAACTCTGGCTCTATACTCTTTGCATCTTCAACAAGCCATGTGAGCACTGGATTATCCCTCTCATCAAAAATACACTTTGTCAGAGGAGACAAGCGAGTTGAAATATACCTCGCGCTCGCACAATCCTTACCACCCTCAAGTCGACTCCCAAATTGACCAGATGGAACAAGTAAATTTAAATTATTCGAACCTACAAAGTCCTGTGCAAGACCCACTATTGTACCATGCATGCTCGCCTCTCCGTGGTGATATGCTGTATGTTCTCCAATATAACCAGCGAGTTGTGCAACTGTCATGTCCTTTTCCAAATTCTTCTTGAGACATGCAAAAATAACTTTTCTTTGACTCGGCTTCAATCCATCCATAATATGTGGAATAGATCTCTTGATATCTTCTTCCGAGAACTTCACTTGGTCCTTTCGAATAAAATCAGTCACTGTAAGTGACTTTACACTTCCATATTGTATGTGTGGTTTTGATGAAAGCGCCATGTAATCTCTCAACCATACCTTCCTATCTGCAACACGATCCTTTGAAAATGCAAGAGTCATTGAATCATTTATACTCGTGTCATTCGTGAATGAAACCATGAGCTTATCAAGCATCTTAAAATATTCTTTCGCCTCTGCAGATGTAGAAGTTCCCAACCCCTTGTAATATTTTATTTGTTTCGAATCCCTCTGTGCAGAGCTTCTAAACTCATCCTCTGTAAAAAACCACTGCTTTCCAACTTTGATTACAGGTGTAACCATCGCTGTAACATAATTCAACTCAATCAAACTCGGCCAAAATACATGAAACATATTCAGAATCAATCCCTTAATGTGCGATCCGTCAAGATCCGCGTCAGTCATTATCATTACACGACCATATCTCAATGATTTCGTATTACTGTACACTTCACCTTGTTTCAGCCCGATAATCTTCTTGAGATCAGAAAATTCTTTGTTTGATTCCAGCTGTTTTACAGATGCGTCACGTACATTTTTTGGTTTACCCTTGAGTGGAAAAACACCATAACGATCACGACCAACTATAGACAATCCTGCAATCGCCAAAGCTTTTGCAGAATCACCCTCTGTAAGAATTATAACGCATTGATCAGATTTGGCAGTTCCAGCCCAATTGGCATCGTCAAGTTTGGGTATACCTGACAACTTTGAGCGTTTGGTTCCATCCGATTTTTTGAGTTTAGAAGCAGCCAGAGCTTCTTCAATACCAAAAGAAGAAACATCTTTTATAAATTTAGGTTTGAATTCTAAAGTATCTGTAATCTTACTCGTACATTCAGTCTTTGTTTGTGATGAAAATGTTGGTTTATTGATCAGAACCTTCACAAACAAACAAAGATGTTGTTTCACTTGATATACTTTTACAGTCTTATCCTTAAGAAGTTTACAAATAGAATTCACGACATGTTCAACGTGAGTTCCTCCATTTGTTGTAGAAATTCCATTCACAAATGAAACTTGTCTAAAACCATCATGTGACCTCACTGCAATAACCTCCCAATTACCTTGTTTATGATGTGCAATATCTACATCTCCAATTTGTCTTCTCGCAAATTCTTCAAGAGTTGAAGTGACAGAAACATCATTAAATGTCACCTTTGGTACCCAAATACCCATTTCAGTAACTCTGTTTTTTAGAGTGTCAATACTAAACTCACCAAGATCTGGAACAAATTCAATGCGAGTCCATCCCATCTTTTTTGTATATTTTTTCATCTTTGGAGCATCACAAACTGACATGTTATTTTTCCAAACTTGAGTGTATTCTATACCATTATCTGGATCACATGAAGTTACACGAAACTCCTTAGAAAATACATTTGTAAGTTTTGCACCATAACCATTACGCCCCCCTGCATACCTGTCCTTTGCGTCATTATAATTTGATGAAGTCAGCAAATGACCAAAAATAAGCTCCGGAACCCATATTTTCTCTTTTGGATGCATCACTACAGGGACACACTTATTATTCGAAATTGTGATCCTTTTTCCATCAACTTTTACATGAATTTCATTCATCTTAGAATCTCTTGTATACTCATCAAATGCATTCACCAAAATCTCATCAAAAATTTTGAGCATTGCTGGAGACATACCCAAAACTTCGTCATATTCGAGAGAACCCACATATGTATCCGGCCTTTTCAGAATATGTTCTCTGTGACTCAATTTTTCATACTCCATGGTTTGACTTGAATTGTGTCAAGATCCTTAATTATTTATAAAATGCGACGTATCCCTTGAGAATTGGTGTAGCCTTTGATATATGTGAATCACTTACACAAAACCACTCGTCGTTTTCCTTTACATACGCAACATAATGACCAAAGCCCCAGTGCACAATAGCTAAAATTTTTTTCCCAAACAATTCATCAGCCACTTTGTCACTCACAAGAATATCAGGTACTCGAGTAAGCTCTCTTTTGATCACAGCAACATTATGTATTTTTCCATTGTGATCTTCATAACCAGATAAAACATCATCCTTTTCTTGATTGAACCACACTGTGCACGGCGTTTTGGAAACAGATCTACCACCAGGATACACAATTGTTTGAGTAACTTCGCCAGTAAAATCTGTCAATTTTATAGTTCTTTCAAGACGGTCTAATATATACAACAAAGCCTCTTGAGAATCACTCGGACCATCACCAAATGGATTTATAGGAAGATTCTTCAAAAATTCAGTTGTGTTATCAGACTCGTAATTTACAAGTTTTAAGAATTCATACGTGAACGGATCTTCTGCTTTTTTTACATTTTTCCAATCTTTGGTTACACGTAAACATTGAATAATAGTGTTCAGCCAGCACGTAGCTCCTAAATTTGGTAATCCTTGAATCATTTAAACAAATTAAGACTGTGAATTTTAAATGGATCGCTCTGTGGTAAACTTTATACAACCACATCTTATAAAAAATCATCTAGAAATCGAGTTTCGTATCGGAAAAAAAAATAATAAGTTTTTCGATACGAATATCGGTAAAGATAACTACGAAAAAATATACAGACGCCTCAATAAATATGAACATTGGGAAAGTGTAAAAACACAACGTGCGCTCGTATATTATGGTCAAAGAAAAGGTCTTCGAATCGTGTATGACGAAGATAGTGAAGAACAATCTGTAATATCAAAATATAACGCTGGCAACCTAGACAAAGTTTTGGAGAATCAACCATTTGATGTACGTGTTGCCGTATCTGTAGAAAATCCTGCAACTTATGACGAAGAAAGAGATAGATTCCCAATTACTAAAAAACGTGTTCGCACATCGTTCATTCGTAAAGGTTTGTCCATAGACTTGTCAATTGTTGAATCGGATGATAAAGACTCTGAACAACCTTTCGTATATCAACTTGAACTGGAAATAATTCAACCAACCCATGAACTTGACGACGTTAAGATTTTAAACCATTTTGCAAAGGATCATGATGTGCTGAAACTTTTCGCTTAAAACAAAACCTAAAAGACTCAAATAACAATTTTTTTTCATCACTTACAAACGTATTACTAAACTCGTGTATCGTGTATCGGTTTCCCATACTTTTATTACATGATGAACATATAGGAAGAAGATTTTCAAGGGATGTAGCACCTCCTTTACTTTCAGGTATTATATGACCCGCTTCAAAATTAAAAGGGTCTATTACATTTTTACACCATTTTACACTACACTTATAATCAAAAATTCGACCACAAACCTTCTTCCATAATTGCTCTCTTAAAGCTTTTGGGATTCTCCCCATACATTGTAGTTTCTTTATTTCTTTAAGAAATGAACAGATAACAAAACTCCAAATAACACAAGTAAGATTGAAAGCTCAGTCTTACATCTCATATGTTCATTATCTGCTACTGGATATCTCGTTGATCCAATAAATCTAATAGAACGATCAAGTATAAAAAACAAAGAAAATGAAATTAAAATTTCCGTGATTGGTTGCTTCATTTATAATTACATTCACATTTTTTGTTCAAAAGTAACGTAATTTGTTCCATTGTTGGTTTCACAACTATCCCATAAAAGTAATTTGGTATTATTTGAACTTGATGCATTTTCTGGATGAACACACAATCCGGTTTGTGTGTGTTTCAACGCCCCTGTTGGTGTAAATTCAAATTTTAAACGATCTTCATCACATCCATCGTGATATACAAGATGAACACCTTTTTTAGCTGTACCACCATTTGGATGAACACATTTTCCAGACTTGTGTTTCAACGATCCTCTTGGTGTAAATTCAAATTTTAAACGATCTTCATCACATCCATCATATATAACTAACTCTGTTCCATTGTTTGCTATACCGCCACTTGGATGTATACATTTTCCAGATTTATTTCTGATACTAAATGGACTAATACTGCCTAGTTTAGCCATAGCCTTCATTGCTGTACCAAAAGAATTTTTTGGTACACCACTTATGGGTTCAGATGTTGTCTTGTGTATATCGCCAACAGTTTCAGTAGGAGTTTTTGGTACACCAAACATTACTTCTCCAAATTTATTTCTTTCTATATCGCCAACAGTTTCAGTCGGAGTTTTTGGTACACCACTTATGGGTTCAGATGTTGTCTTGCGTATATCACCAACAGTTTCAGTCTGAGTTTTTGGTACACCAAAAATTACTCCAAATTTATTTCTTTCTATATCACCAACAGTTTCAGTAGGAGTTTTTGGTACACCACTTATGGGTTCAGATGCTGTCTTGCGTATATCACCAACCGTTTCAGTTATACCATTACAAACAAAATCATCTTTTATTTTGAATTTATCTGGTGAAGTTTCGAGTTGAGCTGGTATAGATGAAGCTCCAATAGAATGAGAACCAGTTCCATTACCAAAACTGTAGTTGGCTTTTAATTTACCTTCACTAATTTCCCATTTACCTTTTCCAGTACATTTACCGTCAGTCGTCCGTATATACACACCATTCTTAAAATATCGTTCTATATATTTAGTATCATCAATTAACATTTCTTCTTTTTCACCCTCTTTAAAACTATTTATATCATAAATCTTGCAAACAAAATCATCTTTTATTTTGAATTTATCTGGTGAAGTTTCTATTCCCATTAGGTCTGCATTTGATGATGTAAGACTTCCACCATCAGTAAAATTAATTTTAAGATTTAGTTTACCTTCAATAAATTCCCATGTACCCTCTCCAACACAATAACCATCAATAATCTGAATATATTTACCATTTTTGAACAACCGGCCTATAATTTGTTTACCAAAAACTTTATTTTCGCTTTCACCCTCTTTAAAATAACTGCCATCTGCTGTATACCGTGCAGTTGGATCATCTGCAACTGCAGAAGATTCTTCTTTTTTTTTATCATCTTGATATTTCTTCACTCCAAAGTATATACCAAGTGCTAAACCAACTAAAAGTAGAAAAATTAACACACCAATTAAAATTTTTTTAGTTTTATCGTCCATTTTATTTTATGTATAGAATAAAAATGGAGAAATATTTGAAAAATCCAATGTATGCAGCTCTGTTTGCTGCAGCTGTTACAATGTCAGCTATTTATTTTAGACATACCATGTCTACAGAAAAAGACAAGCCGTTACCAAATTCTGCATATACTAAACCTGCTGCATTTGTAGGTTTATTGGTTTATTTCATAGTGTATTATGGTCATGGTCAATATGAGACAATTTCAAAGGAACCGTTTTAAAGAAATTGATACTAATATAGTTAGAAATGACTACTGTGAGTGCTTTCAATGATATGATGGATCAGTTTCTTACAGAACTGAATTTGACTTTTCCAGAGAATAAGGGTGTAATGAAATTTCAGGCGTCGTTCGAAATTCTGAAAGTGACGTCACCACGATCAATTCTTGATAACTTTATGAATGATGTGAAGCCTTATGCAAAGAAGATTATTGCAAAGGATGAAACGTTCATTCTAGAAGACAGTAAGAATATCAAGAGTTTGTCTGACATTGAAATTGTTGGTATGTGGAACTCATCGAGTAATAATACAAAGAATGCAATTTGGCAGTATCTGCACACACTTGTGATGCTGGGTACAACTATTTCATCTTTTCCGGCGGAAACCCTCAAGATAATTGAAGATATGGCTGAGAAATGTGCAAGCCAGATGGACCCCAAATCACTTTCGATGTTTGAGCTATTGAATTCAATTTCTCAGCAAAAGTAAATGGAAGAAATTTTCAGATCAGATAAAGTGCTTCAGTTTTGGCCAACTAGTAAACAGACAGTAAAAGAACGTGTATATTCTACAACACGGTTTATTCTTTATACTGCATGTATTCTGTATCTTATCAGAAGAGATGTAAGAATTCTTATAATGGCGGCTGTTGCTCTTGGTGGTCTGTTTTATATGTATAAAAATGGTATGATTTCTAAACCAGAAATGGTACTGTTTAATCAAACTACTAAAGATAATATAATGAACAATGGATTAGAATCTGGTCCACCTGATAAGTTGTCTATAAAGGCTGCATGGGACAAAGTACACCCATTTAAAGAAGGACGGTGGTTTGCAGAGCATAATTTTTATACAGTACCAGGAAATGATAATGAAGAATTTATAGAAAACACTTATAGTTCTATGATGGTACCAAGATGTCGTGACGATCCTGCTTTTTGCAATCCAGATTCGAACATGGCTAGAGGTCCTGAGTGGATTCAAAGAAAAACTTTCGAACGATTATAATAAATGAATCTAAATTTAGAAGAGATTGTAACAGTCGATGATAATCTCAGGCCACAAACTACATTTGGTTACAAAAAAGAATGGGCATCTAAACCATATGATTTCCCAAATTCTTATATAGATGAACCATTTCCAGTAAAAACATGGGATCCAATAGATACATATACATTAGACCATAATGCACGTTTTGCACAGAGATACTCTTCATCTGGAAAAAATTCCGAATAGAATAGTAAATGGATCCTTGGTCTATCGCTGCTGTTGTGGGTCTTGTTTTGGCAGGAAAAAAATTTAGTGGAGATGATGACGATCCACAGGCTCCTTTAAGCATGGCACCTGAAAAATGTCCTGAAAAGATTCCTCGTGAACATGACCTCGATTACATGGACCAAAGAATCATGAATCCAAGTATAGGAAGACGTCTTGGAGATATTACACTTCCTCCAAAATGTGAAATTTCAAGTTTACAGGATAGAAAACCACAACTTCCATTTGGTCAACCAGTATATAATTTGTACAGTAGAGAGAATATTTCAAACAAGATGAATAATTTGCAGCCAATTGAGCGTAAAAATATCGGTCCAGGACTTGGTGTATCCGCAGATGTACCAGCAACAGGAGGATTTCAACAATATTTTCGTGTACTTCCAAACAATGTAAATGATGAAAGACTTATTCAACTTCAAGGAACTTCAGGTGGTCCTCAAGATCCTGTAGTTAAACAAGGAGGAAATACTTTCGGATCTCTCACACAATTTCCAGTGAAAACATATACATATCAACCAACACAAAATTCTGGTCAAGGTCAGGGTGGTGCTTTAAGAGGTCAAGAAGAACGACCAGAACATATAAAAACTGAAAGACCAACCATCAGACAACAAACTGGTTACAGATCTGAAAATGACGATATTCAATACGGTCCATCTCAATACAATGTTTATCAACCATATGGGGATCTTTCATCTTCTGGAACAGATGGCGCGTTCAAACAACTTCCTAGAATTACGAATAATCGCAGCAAGTTTGACAGAGAAGGAAATGGTCAGCGTATGAATGTTCGTGCCGATCCTCTCGACGCTGGTGGTTTAGTTACTAACTTGCGTCGTGAATATGAAACTAATGAACCTGGTGCACCAAATGGAACTAGATTCCAACAATACAAGGATGCTGAATTCTATAAACTTAATGAATTTAAATCAATTCCAAATCCATGGACTTCAGATTTGACACTCGCAAAGGATATTCTAAAAAACAACCCTATTGCAGTTCAGCCATTAAGTGGGTAAGTGTTTACGCAAAACTAAAAAATCAATTGAAAAGTCAATCAAGTGTTAAAAAGTCATAAAAAAAATCGAAGACTACATTAAATGTCTGGTGGAATTACACAATTAGTCGCAACTGGTGTTCAGGATGTCTATCTTTCAGGATCACCAGAGGTTTCTTTCTTCCGTTCAAGCTTTAAGAGATACACTCACTTTGCTGCAACCGTTGAAAGACAACTTATTCAGGGTGCACCTGTAGCAGGAGGTACTTCTCTTGTTCGCTTCGAAAAGAAAGGTGATCTATTGAGTCATGTTTACTTTACTGCTTTAGATGCAAACAACACAAGCAACCCACTCGCAAATTGGTCACAGGTTATTGACAAAGTTGAACTTCTTATTGGTGGACAGATTATTGACACACATGATTTTGTCTATAGTTCAAATGTAGAGCCCATAGTTGGAGCTCAAACATTCTCTACAAGATATCATGCAGCAAACACAGAAAAGTCTGTATTCTATCCTCTCAAGTTTTCTTTCTGTAAGGATTGGAGTTCAGCTTTACCTCTAGTTGCTCTGCAATATCATGATGTAGAACTTCGTATAACATGGGGAACAAATCTGCCGGACAGATATGTATGCTGGTCTCGGTTCATATATCTGGATAAGGATGAGCGTGAATTCTTTGCTAAGAAGTCACACGATATGCTTATAACTCAAGTAAATCGTTCTATTATTACTCCAGCATCTACATACGAGTTTGCTCTTGCTCAGCCAGTAAAATACATAGCTTTCGAATCTAATAGCTATTCAACTGTGTATGACTCGTCTTACAATGTAGATAAAAGTAAAGCAGCAGCCAGACTACAGTTCAAGGTGCAAATTAATGGTAATGACATTGGAGAGTCTAGAACACTTCCACATTGGGTGGATGTTAATCAGTATTATCTGACACCATTCGGTTACAATTTATCTAACGTTGCCATAGTTCCATTTTGTCTTGACACTTCCAAGTTACAGCCAACGGGAACTATCAATTTCAGCAGAATTGATACATTCAGATTGGTTGCACCATCTGGTGTTCCTTTCCAGCAGATTGCTAGAGATACCACTCGGTACTTTTATGCAGTCAATTACAATATTCTGCGCATCCAAAATGGAATGGCTGGAATTTTATACGCTAGTTAATAGGACGAATGGAACGTCACAAGGCTATCGCCATACCAATGTATTTCATAGACGGAGAACCTCATTTTCTTATAGTTCACGACAAACGTTTCAAAGAGTGGACGTTTGTAACTGGAGGATGTCGAAAAAGAGAAGTTTTCAATCCTTTACGTTGTGCACTCAGAGAACTTGAAGAAGAAACAAGAGGTGTAATAAATATCACAAATGGAAGTTATTCATATTTTAAGTTTTCAACAAAGGATCCTATCGATGAAGTTTTGAATGTGTATCATGTATACATCATAGATTTTCCCATGTCACTCAATGATCAGGAAAAATTTATTAATCAATTTGATATTAAAAAATGTCTCATGGACACAAATAGAATACGTTTTAGAAAACAATATGATGAAAATGACTTTATAGAGTTTGATACTGTAAATGGTATTCAACACAGAAAAAATATATGGTTGATGATTAAAGATTTTGTATTAAATAATATAGAATTTCACAATGCACTTTATGATAAAAATAAAATTCCATTCAACTTAAAAAAGTAAATCATATAAACTGTAATGAAAGAAATCAACAAATGGTTATCAAAAAAAGGTACAACACATCTTATGCTCGACGGCGGTACTTTGAGAGCCGGTGAAGGATTTTTGGAGTCATACATATCCGATATTCTTCATGATCAACGTCTCTGTGTCGTCGAGCAAAAGACTGCATTTTTTAGATTTTTTGTAGATATAGATTTTGTATCTGATGAACATGAACTTGATTTTGTAAAAGTTTCTGAATGTTTATACAGGATTGTTGACAACGGTCCATGTGTTCTTGCAAGGGCGCGACCTCGTGTAATTGAAGGAAAGGGTACTAAATATGGTGTCCATGTTATTTGGCCAGAATCAAAAGTAAATAAACAGAGAGCAAATGCAATTAGATTGAAGATTCTTGAGGAAATGGGGTCTGATTGGAATGATGTTTTTGACGCGAGTGTATACGCGGGTAGTGGTCTCAGAATGCTATGGTCGTATAAAACTGATATCGACAGTACACCGTATATTCCATGGGGTATTATTCAAGAAGGAAATTTTAAAGAATTCAAGAATAAAAATCCGAGTGTAGAATATTTAAAACTGTTCAGTATTCGTGTTGAAAATTTACCATCAAATGTAACAATAGAAGAGGTTTCACATGAATGTTCAGAACTTGAACATTTCATTAGAAAAAATATTCCTGGTCAAAACGATGCAAAAATTCTCAAAGTAACACCATGGAAAAAGTCAACTAAAAACATAGTTGGAAAAATTGAGTTGTGTTTAGTTACAAACTCGAAATACTGTGAAAATATTAAAAGATGTCACAAATCAAATCATGTATGTTTTCGATTAAGTTCTTCAGGTATACTGTCACAGCGTTGTAATGATTCCGAATGTAAAGGTTTTAAAGGAAGAGAGTACAGAATTCCTTCTCGACTAATACCAAATGAAAGAGTTTTGGATACTAGTAATATTCGTTCTATCACTGACTATTTTCCAAATGGATGGTTTTAAAGATTATGCAAATAATAGTAATACATGGAAACAAAAGAGAAAACAACACGATCTGGACGCATTGTAAAAAAGCCTGAACGTTACGAACCAAACGAAAAGGTTGAAGATGACTATAAAAGTGATGAATATGACTCTGAAGATGATGACAGTGATTTTTCAGGTGATGAATCTGAATCTGATGATGATGATTCTGAAGGAAGTTTGAAAGATTTCATTGTTGAAGATGACTCAGAAGATGAATGAAGAAGACGATAAATTTCTTGTATACATTATAAAATGCCAATAAACAAGTATGGTCGCTACGTTCCAGAACGTGTGCCACAGTCTTATACAAAATATTTTAATAAATATGGGCGTGAAATTTCAAGTACAGAACATAATACTAGAAGAAACGAACCTAGACCACCACCAGCTTTCAGCTATGTTACAGCTACAACAAGACCTCAACCAAATGTTCTTAATAGGCCTAG
>JACCDW010363161.1_pt1 | contig 24656 bp, 42 predicted proteins | sample 7449781 | NCBI WGS metagenome assembly JACCDW01 (sample SAMN15323449, study PRJNA562643) | freshwater metagenome | isolation source: river surface water | place: USA:Blue River Watershed | collected 2017-08-18
CCTTCTTGGCAAACAACTGAATGTGCATCTGCGCCAACCTTTCTGCGAGTGTTCTCGCCACACCCTAACCCCGCTCCAGTTTTCGGGATTCGGGGGCGGCGGGGGGGAAGGGGGGAAGGCTTCGCCTTCCCCCCTTCAGTATTCAGTAGGACACAGATTCCATCTTGTAGTCACCGCTGCTATTGGGCTGACTTTCAGCCCACAGCATGATCTGCGTGACCTCTTCGGGAGTCTGCCATCCCTTGACATCGTCATCCTCCGTCAAGGGATAGAAGTCGCCGTTCGGTCTAAAGACCGCGACTTCTGCGCTGACCCACTTTCCTGCGGCTTGCGCCGAATAGTGGGATTCGCTGAACTTGACGGACACCGACCAGCCGTTCTTGTACGAGATTGCCCATCCCGTGTCGCTTGCGTAGAAACTCATGCGTCTGTCCTTTCTGCGGGATTGCCCCGCTGATGACCTAACTGCTTCCCCGTTTTCGGGTTTCGGGGACGGGGAGCCTTACGGTTCAATGTCCTCACAACACTCGTAGTTAGAGTCTGTGAGGACTTCAGGACGATAAGCGGACATCTTCTTATCGTGACACTCGGGACAGGTAATGCAGAGGTAGATACCCCTTGCATCGTACTGTTCAGTACCCCATTCCCCACTATCGCAGGTACACTCTCGGATTCGCATGGTTGCCTCCTGTGACCTAACTTCGTTCCAGTTTTCGGGTTTCGGGAATAAGACGGGGGAGAGGATTTCTCCCCTCCCCCATCTTTCGTCCTACTTCTGCACGGTAGCAGAGCCGATCACTTCGATACGGCACTTGCCAGCGCGCACCTTCTGCACCATCGCACCCATCTCCTCAAGACGCTGCGTGGTGGTATCCTTGAGAGTCTCGCGCAGCACCTTGCGCTGCTTGTCGGACATAGCCATGATCTCGGGGATCATGTCGAGAACGACATCCTGCGTGACTCCATTGATCTTCGACATGAGGACTGCCACGAGAGTCCACGGGCAGAGTTCCTGCACAGCCGTGTAAGTCTCATCTGCACCCTTGTCGCAGGTGAAGTCAAACTCCACCGTGATCTTGCCGCTCGTAAAGCCCTCGGTAGGCTCAACGATCTCCTTCACGATTGCGGCGGCTGCACTCGACTTGACATCTAGCGCGATATTCGTCGTCTGCATCATCTGTCCTTTCTGCGGGATTGTCCCGCTTACGCCCTAACCCCGCTCCAGTTTTCGGGATTCGGGGGCGCGCCTCACTCGCGTCCGCCCGCTCCGCTCACCACCCACATGGGCTGCAACTTATCAGCCCAACGCTTCACCTTGTCAATGACATCCTGCGGACACTCCAGGCTCTCGCCTTCCTCATCGACTCCACCTAGAACGCAGCAATCGCCAACGATGATGTCGGCATTACCAAAGACCTCTGCGAACAGCATGGTGGCAAACATATTCGGTGGCAGTCCGTCCAACTTGCCGTTCTCGTTACACCACAGAGAAACAGTATCAGAGAGACTGATGCACTCGATGTAGCCGCCAACGCCATCGCGCAGAGACTCGTATCCCGTGTAGGCGACCACCTCGATCTTGCCGTTCGCGCCGATCTTCAGCATCTTCTTGTCAGCCATGTCTGTCTGCCTTTCTGCGGCTGTGCCGCTGATGACATAACCCCGCTCCAGTTTTCGGGATTCGGGAGCGGGGAGCCTTGTCAATGGAAATGCCTGATGACGGGATACCGCCAACAGGCATGGGAGCCTTTATCTTATCCCGCTGCGGCTCATTACGGGATTGCACAGGTGTTTAGCCCTCCAGACCCCAAGCCACCACGCAACTTGGGAGGGTGTATTCGCCGCCGCGAATACGCTACTTGATCTTCCCCGACTCGCTAACCGCGCCCCAGTTTTCGGGATTCGGGGGCGGGGAATCCCTTACCGTGTCAATCAACTCAAGAAGCGGGTCTTGAGCCTTGATTTGATCGTACTCAAAGTGTGCATCACGCCAAATGGACTGCCACACGGCATCATTTGACTCCCGCATCCTCTCGACAATGACGGAAGCAACTTCCTCCGTCACATTCAACTCAACCATGACATCGTATGCCGTGATGACATAGCAGCACACGGGATGATGTTCCTTCTCAATGATGTCAATGAAGAACTGATTGCATTCAAGAGTCATTTTTGTCCCCCGTTTTCGGGATTCGGAAACAATGCGGGTAGGGAGAGGATCGCTCCCCTCCCTACCCTTGTTCGGTCACTTACCCTGCGGCTGCGGATTCTCCGCAACTTCCTTCAGCCAAGACACAACCGCTGCATTCAGGTCACGACCTGCGGCAAGCGATCCGTCTGTCTTGATGCGACCGTAGAACTTCGCGTTCGGGTCGCCGTACTTGCCCGTATTGATCGCGCAAGTGCCACGGTTCTCGTCCTTGACCTTCGGATGCGCCGAATCAGGCGCAGTCCACGAGATCACGACTTCAGTACCGTCAATGACTCCCTTGATCTTGGGGAACTTCACAGAGGTAGTCTTGAAAGCCTCAATGATCGGAGTCAGGTCGGGAATCTCGACGGGATTCTTCGCCTCATCCACAAGGCGGTCGATCCACGCCGCCTGCTTGTCGCTCACATTTCCCTTCACCAGTGCTGCAAGCAGACTGCTTGCAAACTCCGTCTTTGCGGGATTGGTCACAAGACCTGCGAGAACCTTGATCGCTTCGCTCTTATCGCTCACCATGTTCATCTGTCCTTCCTGCGGCTGTGCCGCTTACGCCCTAACCGCTTCCCCGTTTTCGGGATTCGGGAGCGGGGCTGTTGCCTCTTCAGTCGCCTTCATCAGATCCACGATTGGATCAGACAGGGCATTCCTGATTTCTTTCAGCACATCTTCTACATCGGAGTAGAAGCCGCCGCAGTCATCAGTAATAACTCCGTCCCTTGTGACCGTGTACCCGTAGACCTCACCACGGATATAGCGGTCTTGCTGATCGACTTCTGCACGCAGACAACTCTTCGCCTTTTCGATGATGGCGTCATCCACCACATCACAACCAAACTCACTCTTGAGTCGATTGTGAGTAACAAAGATGATGCCAAGTTTGCCCGAATCCCACGGGCAATGGAAAGGACTGGTGCTAATCGTTATCTGTCCATGCTCATAGGCATAGATAGGCAGGACAACAACAGGCTCACCATTGTAGAAGCCGCTGTCCTCAATCTCCCTACACTCGCTCACGCTCGGAATGCGCGAACTAGTGTCGCCAATGGAGTAGCGACGATGGAAACAAGCCATCGTTCCAAGATTGTCCCAAGCGCGCGGGCTTTCTGCGAGACTGTCACTCCATACTTCGATGGAGTATTCGCCGTACTGCTCTCTATGAACTACGCTCATGTCATCCGCCTTTCTGCGGGGTTGTCCCGCTCACTCGCTAACGGCTCCCCCGTTTTCGGGATTCGGGGGCGGTGGGACAGTTTCGGCTTTCTTGAAGTAGCGGTACGCCCAATGATCCTTTGATATCTCAATGGATCGCACATGTTCGATCAGGTCATCAAGCGGATCGGCAGCATCAACTTCATCCATGATGCAACGCTCAAGACCTTCCCAGTTCAGCCCAACAGAAGCGTCAGCATTCGCGTTGAAGTTGTCGAGGATGCTTTCGATCTGCTCTGGACTAACTTGACGCTCTTCTTGCGCGTTACACCAGTCAATGATGTCAGAAGGAAGCCACAGACTCCAAGCACACGGAGTGTCTGGATGGTAGGCTTGCAGAAAGGTGATGAGGTTTCCTATGGTGTTGTTGTAACTCACTTCTTCTCCTCCTTGCGCTTTGGCGCGCGCTTTCGACTTGAGGCGCGCTTTGTAAGACGGAAGTTGCGCTTCTCGTAAAGGAAGGCAAGCAGTACCGCCATGTTGGAACCTATCAAACAGTAGGTCAAGGTGACTTCCATGACATTCCCTTCTGCGGCTGTGCCGCTCATGCCATAACCACGCTCCAGTTTTCGGGTTTCGGGAGCGGTGCTAGAACTGATCGTTGACCTTTGATGGATTCACAGGTTCAGCGAATTTGACTTCGCCGTTCATAATGTGAGCGCACCAAGTCTGATGAAGGCGATCACAGTCGCGAGCAGCAGCGTTGTAAAGACGCTCGTACTTGTTGCGCTCCGCAGTTAGTGCTTGCACTTCAGAACGAAGAGCCTCAATCTCGTGAACCATAGAGGTGAGGCTCTTTCCGATGAGGTAGATGTCCGTGTAGTCCTTCATTGATCTTCTCCGTTTTTCTTTTCAAAGCATGGAAGGCAGACAACGGTGATCGCGGGATCATCTCCCAAGATCGTGTATCCGCACTCGCAGCAGGTGATCGTGCTGTCGGGATGACTCTCTATCACCCTCTCGTACAAGTTAGCCCAACGACGATGGATGTTCGCCATTGAAAGCGCATCTAGCAGTTCCTTGCTCTTTTCGTTCATTTGCTGCTCCAAAAGGGAGGGGCGGGGCAACCCGCCGATTGAGTCGCCCCGCCCCGCCGCAGAAAGGTTCGTTCAGCCCACGCCCTAACCCCGCTCCCGTTTTCGGGATTCGGGGGGCGTGGCGATCATTAGGATTGCGGCGTCACCACGCAATCGTTGCACCTCATCCTCGCGTAGTCGTTGATCGTAGAAAGCCAATCAATGTCCATTTGGATCGAATAGCGAGCAGCAATCGGATCGTCAAAAGACTTGATGTAATCTTCATCAGCAACCATCGTCCTCAACTTGTTCGACGCAACAAGAAGCATATTGAATGGCAGCAGACTTGGCTCTTGCCCTCCAATGGCGGCTACGATTCGCGCGGCTGCGCGGACTTCGCTCGTATTGTCTCCGTTCAATGTGGACAGGATCTTGTTCCAAAAGTCCGCATTGAACAGACCTTGACCCCAGTTCAAGCCGTCAACGCTGTCGAAAGGCAAGTATCCATTTGGGCGCATTTTGCTTCCTTTATGCAGAGATAGCAGTCTTTTCAACCAACTTCTTCTTGGTCTGACTGAAGATGTCGTCGATGTCTCTCTTGATCCAGTCCTTGCACTTCTTCAAGAACTCGGTGCGAGAACTGTTGGATGCGTTCGTGATCAGTCCCTCATGCTTGCAGACATCATCAAGCGTGATGTAGACGGGAATCCTGACTCCATTCTCGTCAAAGCCCTTTGAGAGAGATGTGCCAAGCAACTTCTCAAGAGTAGAGATGCGAGCAAACACCTCGGGAATGTTGTCTGCCGTGATCTTGCTCACCTCAATAGCCATCATGTAGAAGATGATGGTCTTGGTGGTCGGCTCCATCAGGTAGTTGCCATCATTCTTGTAGTAGCAGATGTTCTCGTGATCGCTGATTCCCGTCAGATCAAAATGTAAAGCCATGTTCGTCTGCCTTTCTGCGGCTGTGCCGCTGATGACCTAACCCCGCTCCAGTTTTCGGGATTCGGGAGCGGTGGGCGACTCAATGAAAAAACGCTCACCCCACATCTTGCGAAGCGGGGGAGCGCATGGGGGAAAAGATCTTGTATTAGATGCCAACACCTGTTTCACGGATAACAAATCCGTTCAACAGAGTTGCACTCCCGCGACCGATACATCCAGGTTCGTAGAAGGCAATCTTCATCTTGACTGTCGGAAACCTGCGCGACAGTGCTGTGATGCACGGTAGAGGATAACACCACGCAGTCTCAAAGTCAATGACCAATCTCGACTTTTCCTCTACGACGATGGGATTAGTGACCTCCCACTTGGTTCCCCAGTTGTTCGTCCTCCACATATACCAGTCAGGAAAGACCTCTTTTCCATCCTGCGCGATAGAATCAAGAAGTTCATCTGAAGTCATCGGAGGCGCGGGCTTCCAACGCGGATCTTCTTTTGATCGCATATGGTCAGGCATTGGAACAATCGCATCTAGCGCAAAAACTTGCGGCAAAAGATTGAAATGCCCATTTGCGGTTTCAGAAACCACGCATCCCTTGACCGCCTCGCGGATCGCTGCGCGCTCTTCCTTCGTTCCGTAGATCGTCAGTTTGTTCTCACACCAGTTAGGCATATCGGCTCCTATCGGTTGCTTGGGTATCCAATCCCTTGAAAGTTGAAGTTGCCAGCCTTCAAAGCAGCCTCTTCAGCGGCTTTGGCTTCTGCGTACTTTGGATGCTTCCGCTCTTCCTCAATGCACTTCATGCAACACATTTGCGTGTTGAAGAAACTCATTTGAGTGCAGTTGGCTTCTTTCCAACATCTTTGACAGTTCGCAGCCATGCCCTAACCTCCCTACAGTTTTCGGGATTCGGGAGCGGTGGCTCGGCTATCCGAAACCACCGCCCCCGATAAGTCTTATTCAGTTGGATTGTTCTCGTCTAACTGTTCCCCAAGCGGAGTTTCAGTAGGCGAGTCCATCTCAAAGTCATCGTACTCATCAGGCTCGTTCTCGTCCCAAACGGGATCAGTAGTGTGCTGCGAGAACTCGGGAATCAAGCAAGTAATCCAAGTCGATGAGTAAGTTGTGCCATCTCCCGCTCCAGAGTCGTCAATGGCGTTCCAAAAGTAGTCCTCTAGACTTGACCCAGACGCATTCTTGAAGTCATCAAGAATAGCGTTGGAGTCCACAGTATTACCGTGAATCGTAGAGAAGGCGAAGTCATCTCCAAGATCAATCTGATCTGTGCCACCGTAGTATGGAACAGACACATCGGACACACCATGCTTCAGTAGGGCAAGCCATCCACACATCTCATTCTCATCGGGATAGTCGCCAGCCAACTGTCCAAGCAGTTGCTTGGCGTCCCTTTCGTCATCCTTGTTGACAAGAGACTTTGGCAACCAAGCCGATGACTGCGGCACGGCGTTCACGATGATGCGAGCAATCAGTCGCGGATCATTGATCTCACTCAAGTCAAGACCGTGACGCTCCCCAATCGACTTGATAGCCTTCATGCCTTCAGGCGAGGCGAACCACGCTTCGTAGTTCCATTCGTTGCTCATGCTCTAACTCCTTTCCCGTTTTCGGGATTCGGGAATGGGAAGGGGAGAGGCTTGCGCCCCTCCCCCCCCATCGTCCTATCAGAGCATCGCCACAGCGATGTCATGCGCTTCGTTGGTACGGTCGTAGCCGTCAGAGAAGCGGTTGCTCCACAGCCGCATCGTGGGGTCGGTAGACTCGCCACGCACGGTGCGCTCATGCTGCGTCCACTTGGTGACGCTGTTCATGGCGAGCCACAGAGTAGGCGAACCGCCTCCAAGAGCGATACGCTCCATCTCAAGCGTTGCGATCCAAGAGTCACGCGCTCGCTCAACCTTACGATTGGCTCGCTCGACCTTCTCGACTGCGCTCTCGTAGGCATCTGCACTCTGTCCAACAGACATGACAGGCAGAGGCTCGAAAGGCATGATCTTGTCGTAGTAAGACTTCACCTCTGCGTCGGTGAGAGTCTTTGCGATCAAAGCCTGCATCTCCTCGTCTGCCTTATCAAAGGCAGCACAGGTGATGCCAAGAATGCGCTTCGCCTCGGTCAGTCGATTGTGAGCCGACTTCGTGTGCCGAATCTTCAGCGCACGCGGAGAACCCTTGACCTCATTCAGCATGAGATTCAGAGTGTTCGCGCACACCATTCGACGCATATGTGCGCCAGCCACAAAGTGACGGTTGCCGACCGCATTGTTGCTGAAGCCAATGAACGGCTTGTTCACATCGTTGCCGTTGCGGTACTCCTTATCGAGTTCAAGGTCGATAAAGAAGTCCTGCCGTCCGTGAAGAGTGCCAGCCGACACAATACGACCCGTACCGTGCTGCGTGATGCACTCTTCTGCGAGCGCAATAGCGTCCTCAAGTCCGATCATCGTGTAGCCATCGCCCACGATACCGATGGGATTGCCCTCGGAAGTGACAGCCTTGAAGTTCGGGACAGTAGCACCAGCACTAGTCTGGACGCTCTCCATCTCGTACTCCCACGGGAACGCCTTGCGGACATCCTCGGGGGTGATCTTGTCGCGGTTCTCGCCAAGACCGTGCCAACCCTTGTCTCCCTCAATCAGTACGCGATCAGCGACAACGCCTTCAGTAACGATTCCATGTGCCATGTGATTGTATCTCCTATGAGTTTCTTCTCGCCCAAGTCGGAGCAACGCGCTCCACGCCCTAACCCCGTTCCAGTTTTCGGGATTCGGGGGCGGCGGGCAGTCAGCGCATCGCCCCGAATGGACAAAACGGGCAAGGGCGCAGCAACAGTATACTGCATTTTGCCAAAGAATCAATACGCATCGCAGAGAATCTGCTTTTTTTATTCAGGATTTGTATGCGATCTCTTTGCGGCGGACACCATGCTCAAAATCGGAGCATCAGATCCTAGATCAGATTGTTCCGACTTTTTCAATGTCTCTTCAGCCTCATCTCCCCAAGCAAGACTCCAACTCTTCGCGCACTGTGGTCCATAACCTTTTGCTAGGGAGCGACCGTCAGCAAGAGGATTTCCACAGAAACAGCACACCCCTGTCTTGCGACCGTATTCAGAAGCAACTTTTACAGGGTCATCTGCAAAGACTTGCAGGAAGTCTAGCACCGAATCCAGAGAGCCATGAAAGTGAGATGAAGGCTTGAACTCGCCGCTTGGAGTGATCTTGCCTATGTATAACCCTTCTCGGGTCACATAGTAGCAGCCAGAGTTGGGATGATTCTGTCCAGATGATTTCTTTTCGGGCGCCTTTTTTACGAAGATCAAAGCGCCGTTGAAGATGAAACGAAGTCCTGGGCGCTTCAGTCCCCTGCCGATGGGAGCCTCAAACAACTTACAAATGCCTGTCAGATCAACTTTGTTCATGGAAAACTTCTCTCTATGAATCAGTCTGATTCGTCGTTGTATTCATCCCAATCGCTTGGGCGGTATTCATCACTATACGAACTCGGATCAGGAGGCTTCAGTTCAGCGCCGTGATTGTCTAAAACTTCATTGAAGCACTTGCTGATCTCTGCAAGAAAAAGAAGCCTGTCAGAGGCAGGGATCTTCATTTCAGAGACACGCTCGTGAATGAGAAGCACTACATCTTCCTCATACACTTCCCTTGTGCATCCAATGTCGTAGTCACTAAAGACTTCATCAATCCGTATTGAGATTTCATCCATATACGGAGTCAGGGCAAGTCGAGCCAAGATGATATTGCTATCCATTTTATCTCCTATTGATGTTCGTACTGATTCAGTTCCCGAAGAACAGGACCATCTCTATCTAAACGCAATACATCAAAGTTCTTGCTCTTTGCCCACATAATGAGCATCAAGAAATCTTCACTCACGCCTTTTGAGAGCAGTCCGTTTCTTTCTTCCCATGTCTCGCATTCCCATTGCAGGAATGGAATGACGATGCCTTCCGCATACGCAAAGACAGTAATGCCATGAATCTGCCTAGTAGCAAGCAGTAGTAGATCACGCGGCGTAGCGTGAAAGGTGCTAATGACTGCAACTCGACCGATTATTGGCTTTGAGTCGTACATGGAAACTTCTAGAAGATGAACTTGATCTTGACTTCAGCGATGCGACCGTCATTCGTGCGCTTGACATAGACGGGATAAAGACCATCTCCGTAGCCCGACGATGTTGCGAAAGCCAAGTTGCCGAAAACTCCACACCCCTCTGCGCGTAAAGTCACCTTGCAAGCGCCAGCGTAGTTGAGGTCGGGAGCATCGTTGTGTTCAGATGGAAAGTCGTTCTTGATATAGCAGGGATCAATCAGCATGATCTGTCCGCTATCAACAGGAATCTTACCCGCAAGTTGAAATCGTCCGCTCATTTTATTCCTCTGGGTTTTCATTAGGATCGCTGAAACGATACAGAAACTTTGATGCAGCCTCATTTACAGACCGCGCAAACACCTCTTGACTTTCAGTCTGCCTAATCAGTATCATCGACTGATGAACTGCGTTGAACTCTTGCTTTGATAGCAGATCACCGAAGCGAGATGCTGTTGACTTGCTCAATACATCTGAAAGAGCAAGAATGGCATCCACCGCAGCCTGTTCTCGCTGCTGTATGTCTGCGAACTCGTTTGATCGAATCTCATGCCAAGACATGAAGGCATCACGGGCGCGATCAAGGGAGTCGGAGATGTTTGTATGTTCTCGGTTCATAGCCTAACCCCGCTCCCGTTTTCGGGATTCGGAAGCGCCCCCCGCAGGACTTGAACCTGCGACCTGCGGTTTAGGAAACCGCTGTTCTATCCAACTGAACTAGGAGGGCTACACATTTGCTGTATTAAACTGACTGATTTGACTTCTCTATTACCCTTGAGCCAATCAGGAAATAGATTAATCAATCTTGGATGCTCTTTCAGTAGGCTAACAAACACTTGCACCGTGCTTTTGCCAACTTTTTTATCCAAAGTAAGCAAATGCTTGATTTTTCCGTTGCGGTCATATGACCGCAGGTGAACATCGTCTGAAACAAACATCAAGCCATTTATGGTTAAAAATCGCAAAGGCTTATGCGTCCTAGACTTGCCCATGTTAAGCCTCTTCAGTAATGCGCTCGGCGGGACTTGAACCCACGACCAATCGGTTAAAAGCCGATTGCTCTACCAACTGAGCTACAAGCGCGTATTAGTGATTTGTAACCGATAGGAAGCCTATTCGGTACTGATTTGGATGCGATTATTCAAAACATCCCAATCTGCATAAGCGAATGGGATCTTGATGGTGTATCGCACACCCTTCTTTCCTTGCTTGGTAGTGAACATCATCCCCGTCAATGCGTCATGCAGTTCTTTCTCTTCATAAAGACTTTCTTTAATCAGTTCGTCAATCGAAGAATAGACAACTGCCTTAAGTGCTTTATGAGACTCGTTCCAAGATTTCGCAAGATTGTCTGCGGTAGTCCACAAATCGTGTGGAGGCACAAATCGAACCTCCGTGTCCGCTGTGTCAAAATCGACAGAAGCATCTACTTCAAGATTGAAAGTAGAGAAACCTCTTGTTGCCGCATAGACAATAGGATCAAAAAGTCTGGTCTTACCCTTCCAGTCAACTTCTCCCTTGTATTCGCCAAACACCATAGCGAGCAAAAGCGACTTCGCATGATCTGCTTCAGAGAGATTGTCAATCAGATCAGTAGCCCAACTTCCACAGTTTTGAGCGACAATGGAAGAGACTGCTTGCCCACATTCCGTGTGTATCGCCTTGATGAATGACTTGCCGCTTTTAGCCTTTGCAATCACTTCAAGTGCAGCAAACTTTTCATTGCATTCAGGGAGAGTCCGTAGCAGCCATTGCTCCATTCGACTTCGCAGGTACTTCCCCGCCGCAAAGTGATGCTGCTTGATCTCGGTCGCCTTCAGCATTCTCCAACTCCTTTGAAAGAGCCTTTGCTCCCTTGAGCATCCAAGACTTCATTGGCAGTTCCTTGAGCCAATCCTGCACGGTAGGAATGAATCCCATGTCCTCAAGGATGTGCTGCTCTCCCAATAGACGAGTAGGAACGGGCTTTTCGTCGGACTTTCTGACGATTACTTCGCCAAATACCTGTTGAGCGAGAAAGATCCCGAAAGACGAATGCAGAATCGCTCGGTGGCGCGCATCTGGAAGATGCGATTTAGTCTGGTCAAACCATTCATGGATTTCGATGTAGTCCTCAACTTGACCACCGAATCGCTTGGCTGATGACTTGGCGTGGTAGTAGGGGTGGCTCATGCCCTAACTCCTTTCCAGTTTTCGGGTTTCGGGAGCGGAAGCCCCCTGTTCCAAGTTATCAGAACAGGGGTAGGATTAGCAAAGCAGACCATTCCGTGACAGACCATACCTATTCTCACCTTGCCTAATCTTGAATCCCTCTCATTCAGTTCCCCAAATGAGAGAGAAGAAACTTGCCCGATCAAAACAGACCCGACCGCACCCAATCTGATCTAAACTAACACAGACCCTAGCGCACCTAAAAAATCTCTCTCATTCAGTTCCCCAAATGAGAGAGTTAGCAAAACCCAACAGACCGTTGCTTTGCTCGACAGAGCAGAACAAATCGCAACACACCACATCTTGTCTAAACACATCTGACCTAACCCCAACTTGAATCCCTCTCATTCAGTTCCCCAAATGAGAGAGAAGAAACTTGCCCGATCAAAACACATCCGACCCCATCCCGCCATACCTGATCGCAAGTATCAATGAAGTTACTTCACGGACTCAATCACAAACCGTCCGTATGTCGGGCGCATCTCGCACATCCCAACGGTGCGACCCGCATTGGCAACGGCAGCGATCACATCTGCCTCGTCAATGATTGACGGATCGAAGTCCACGGAGAACTTGACCTTCCAATCATTGTAGATCGGACGAGTGCGCAGAACCTTGCTGCCATTGACATTCACAAGTCGAACATCAGAGAACTCGTTGAACCGCTCTGCAAGACCTTCAACGGTACGAGGACCATCGTAGATCAGTTCGCCATCACTATTGAAGTAGACGCCCGCCTTGAAGATGGGACCGTGCTTTGACTTCTTTGCACCATTAGTGAAGGTGGCACGAAGCACATCAAGAGGGATGCAAGGCTCTCCCTTGTTGTTTAGGTAAAGACCACCCTCCCACTCCACACGCTGAATCTCAAGATGATTCTCTTCCTTCTTGCTCTTGATAGAAGTCAAGGACTTGAGCCGCTTGGTATGAGAGTTGAAATGGTTGGCAAGTTGCCCGTTGTGGGTAATCAGAGGCACAATGCCTGCGATGACGAAGTTGAGAGTACGAATGTCGAGACTGTTTGTCATTTTGATTCTATCCTTATAGATCAGAGATTTTGTTTACTTGCTGTCATTCTTGCCGAAAGCATCTCGCCCCATCCAAAGGCGAGAGCGAAGAGACTTCCATTCACTTGTGCCTGTCATGCTCTTCAGTCTTGCAGCCTTGTCTCGCAAAGAAGATTGCAGATTGCGGTCGTTCACCTTTGCCGCAGTAGTCTCGCAAATCCTAGTGTTCTTGCGGATAGAGCGCATCGCATAGGAAATGGACTGATCGCTCTTTTCATCAGTCTGCGATTGGTCAATCACTCGCAAGCCAAGACCGCTGTTCTCCACAAAAGTGTGATGTCCGTGGCGCTCAAAGAACCACCGCTCCACATAGGCGCGCAACTTGAGCCTAATCATGTCCCACTTGCGCTGCTCTACCGTGGCAGTCTCAACAGTCACACCAGCCCAAGAAGCAATGTCATTGGGAGTGATTTCTGATCCAGGATTGATCTTTTCCTTCAGCCAGTCGCAGTTCTCGTCATTCATCTGATTGATCCTTTTTGTGCTTCGCCTACACCCTAACTCCGCTCCAGTTTTCGGGTTTCGGGAGGAGGGGCGGGGGCTTGCGACCCCGCCCTGATTCAAGCCATCTCGTACAGTCTCTTGTATGAACGCAGTTCCCTATTCCTGCGCATCATGCCATCAACATAGGCAAGATGTTCGGGACCAAGTGCTGCGACCTTCTTGGAGAACTCTACGCTTTTGCGAAGTCTTTGCGAAGCAAACTGAAAGTTCTTTGGAGTCTCCTTGATGAGATTCATCACAATGTTCTCATCATCAGCCCATTCAGGAAAGGCAGACAGAATCAAGTCAGCACCACTCCATGTGTCTTTCCTGCAAGAGATCAAGACGCCATCTGCATCTTGAATGAAATACGGATGAATGTTCATTGGCTTCTTGTCAAAAGCGAAAGAGAGTGGCTCTTTATCTCTTTGATACCAGTCCCACGACAAGCAATGCACGGAGTAATCTTCATTCATCCAACACAGATGATCTCCGAACGAGCAAGCGTAGACAGCGTCCTTCATCGCTTCAGAACGATTCAAAGGATTATGATGGCTGCTATCTCTGCGCGTAATCGACTTTACGCCACCACTAGTTTTCCAATACAAGTAATGCCAATCATTTGCCACCCATTCAGTTTGGCAAACAAACAGGTTGGGCTTACGAGAATCTTCATTCAACTCGTGGCAAATAACTGTCTCGCCATCATTGAAACGAATCCAACCAATGTTGTGATCGAATGCAGCAGAACTGATCCCACTCTTGTTGTGATTGAGAAATGCTCGTATGTTAATAAAGGTCAGATTGTCGATCTTTCTGAACTCAAAGAGTTGATTTTCTCCATTTGCCTTAACGAAGATAATCGCGCATGAGCCGAAAGGAATGATGTCCTTGATCTTCTCTGAATGAGGCAGGACTTCCCAAGTCTTTTTCTTGACAGTACCCCAAACATTCAGTTTGTTGTTCTCATCAAGTGCAAAGGTGGCGTCATAGCGCATTAAGCACTTGACGATCTTTCCCATGTCTTGAGGTGGACTTCTGTAGTTCTTGTCTCCAAGAGAGCGAACAGTAGTAGTGCCATTAGAGTTAACAACGGCTACCGTACTATTGCCTTTAGACCAGTATCCAAACTGTCCGTACTTGCTTGCGTCACCAACAAACCTCACATCTCCGTGGTTGGTCACAAAGCAAGCGGCGTTATATTGGGCATCGAAGGAAACAACTTTAGTTTGCATTTTTTGTCTTTCGTTTAGTTCTTGGAAACCGAGGCAGTTCTCTTGCTTTCGCAATCCCCACCATCTGCATCATCTCGTCCGAGTTCATCAGGCACTTCAATGTCTCCATGCAGTCAAACACGGGATCAACTTCTTGATTCAAAAGTCGTTGAGCCATCTGCAAGGATTTCGCCCCACCCTTGACATCAGACCAACAAGAAAGCGTCCAAAGTCTACCCTTTGTAGGGTGCAGAAACAACTTGAGATATGGCTTTCCTACTTCTTTCTTGCTTTTAGCCAAGTACCTAGTCGCCGTAATGAAGAAGGGGAAGGCAAATAACTCACTTGAGATGTTGTTCGCGTATGTGGCAGCACCCTTCTTGTAGGCATTCTTGTAGTAAGACTGCCTGATCCTGCCCCTGACTGCTGCAATCCGTATCCTCCATCCTTGAGGATACGCTTCTTTCAGTAGGCGCGATGCCCTTCTACGAGCAACGCGAAACTTCCAACCATCTTTGGGGATAGGTGCGATTGCCATGCCCTAACCCCATTCCAGTTTTCGGGTTTCGGGAATGAAAGCCCTCCCGTGCAGTTTCCTACACGGGAGGGTATTTGTTCGATTACTCGTCCTCTTCCTCCTGCCAGTCATCTTGATCCTCTTCGTATCCGTATGTTTCGTGACCCCATTTGAAGAATGTGATCTTGAAACTCTGCGAATACTCTGGCGGTCCTGCTCCACCGTCATCAAGGAATGAGTAGAGCATATCAATAGGCTCACAGCATCCATCTTGAGACTTAAGCCATTCCGACATTTCATTGCTGTCGTTCAACTGATTCTCCCAAGATTCATACTCGCGATCAATCCACTCGCAAATGATGTCATCGTTGGAAGAAATCTCATCAGTACCACCGCTGTATGAGAAATGAATCTCATTTACTCCCTTTGACATAAGGGCAATAGCAGAAGCGATGAAGTCGATGTTGGGACTACGCGACCACGGACTGCGCTCTTTCTGCTTGTCAAAAGCCAACTGATGAATAAGACCAAGAGACTTAACCTTGTTCTCATCAATCACAACATTGCTTGGCAGATATGCTGCGCATTTCGGAGCATAAGAGACAAGCGTAGTTGCGAACGCATCGTCTTTCATGTTTTCGGAAAGCAGACATTCTTCAGAATGAAGGCACTCGCTAACCATCTTTGCGATGCTCTTCTTGACTGACTTGAGTTTAAACTTCTTTGCCCAATCAAACTTGGGATCAATCTGCTTAAACGAAGCCTTCTTGACCTTCTTCTTGATCTTCTTCTTGGTATTAGTTTTTGTCTTGCTCATGTTTTTTTCCTTCAATGGGATTGGTGGGAATCGAACCCACATGGTTTTTGAAACCGAGGGATTTTAAGTCCCTTGCGTCTGCCTGTTCCGCCACAATCCCTTCATGGCTTTGGTGGGAATCGAACCCACACGCCTTTCGGCTCTCGATTTTGAATCGAGCGCGTCTGCCTGTTCCGCCACAAAGCCCTGATACTTTATCGTATCACGGAAGTCTGTCTAGTGCGAAATAGTAGATATCCCAAACCCATTTGGGCTGCATCCACACGGGGGTATGAGATATCCACCAACTCATAGTCGGCTCGACATACGAGTACCAACCACGATCACCCATTTGCTTCCTTTCCGCAAAGAGGACATTTGGGTGATTTCGAGACATACTTGAAGTCACAAGAAGAACACTCGTAGCAACAAGCATCGCTGCTTTCAAGACTACTCAAGATAGGCGCTTGTTCTTGAACAGCGTTCTTGCTGACAAGCGGCTTCACCTTGTAGACAGGATGATCTTCGGTACTTGCACTCTTGTCTCTAGGGCATTCACGAAAATCCTTGTCTGCGATAACAAGTTCCTTGTTGACTGTGTTGTTGCCAACAAGAACAAGATGACGGTTCATGTCGTTGTCGCAGACAGTAATCGCGTAGCCATTGTCTCCACTAGCGAAGTTGGTGATATCCCAGCCCATAGGCAGTTGGACAGAACCGAAATGAGAGCCTTTGAGCAAGAAGGTGTTGTCGTGCTTGACAATGCCAACATAGTCTCGACCACAGAAGGCAAACTTGCAGAACTCACCGTCTAAAGCAAGCGGGAAATGTCCATTCTTGCCGTCCCAAACAAAGCAGAAGGCAGTTGCGTCAGAGACAATCACGCAGACGCTATCGCTTGCTTGCAGAGATGTAATGACTCCCTTGTAAGCAAACTCTTCAGAAACCTCTCTGAATGCGTGGATATGCGTCTTACTCGCAATGACAACAGTTCCGTCATCGCAGACATCAAAGTGAGCGGTCATATCAGGTAATGAGAACATTCCATGATTTGAGTTCACCTTGCGGTAGTAGCGAGAAGGAGTGCTGCCGTACTTGGACTGATCCCCATACACATTCAAGGTGTATAAAGATCCGCTATTGGAAAGCACTGCTGTATGAAACTTTGATGTACGAACTGCAACAGGATTTGCAACGGAGAAGATAGACTGATCGCATCGACCAAATCTATCATTGCCGCAGACCTTTGCAGTAGAGTTACTGATCCACGCAGTATGCGCGTAGGCACAGTCAATGTCTGTTGCGTCGTTGATGTCGTTGAAGTCCAACTTCCCCTTCGCGGAACTACCCCATCCCACAATCTGCGAGTCACTAGAGATTCCCGCAGAGTGAGATGAACCAACGCTCATTTTGATTAGATGGAGATTGTCGTAGATTCTGCTTGGCATGACCTAACCGCACTCCCGTTTTCGTGCTTCGGGAACGAAGCCCTGTACCGCAACAAGGCTAGTTCCTTCATTTTTGCTTCAATCATCACATCGTACTCCCTAACTGCACAGAGTTCGGGAATAGACTTTGACACATAATCGGCATGAGCCTGTGGTCGAGATCCGTCACGCGGTTCGCTGTAGTGAATCTTCGGTACGCGATCTTTCGACCAAGTATTGAAAGCCATCTGCGCCGCTTCGTCAAGAGGAATCCCACCATGATTCAAAGAATGGTGGTGGACATCAATCACAAGAGGCACGCCCGTATTTTCCGAGATGGGCAAAAGGTCTTGGATTGTCCACATACTAGGCTTGTCATCATTCTCAAGAGTCAGACGCTTTTGGGCAGTAGCAGACAACTTGCTGAAGTTGTTGATGAAACGCTGCGCAGTAGGCTGCTTACCCTCGTATGTCCCGCCAACATGAATGTTGATCGGGAAGTCATCTTCCATGCCTAGCGCGTCACCAATAGCAGAGTGCATCTCTATGCACATCAAAGACTTGGCAACCACACTATCGTCAGGACTAGCAAGACAGGTATATGGACCAGGGTGCATAGACAGCCTGATCCCATTATCCCTAGCCAAACTGCCGACACCATTCAGGACACCCATGATTGAATGTGCAGTAGGCAAATCTGAAATCTTGTAGTTGAGTTCGGGATGATCCATGAAGGGAAAGATCCCTGACCCGATGCGGAAAAACTTGATGTCGTTCTCCACATTCCACCACATAACCTTGAGCAAGTCTCGCGCATTAGAGAGAGCCAGTTCATTCACTCGACGGATGCTGAAGCCATCCATGCGAAGAGTGCGGTCGGTAAAGACTCGCTTGGAAGCGGGCTTCACATCGCACAGGGTCATGTTCTGACAGGCGTAGCCAAGATTTCGGATGGGCATTTTATGGAAACTTTTTGAATGAGGTTTGATGAACTGCCGACATACCTAACCACGCTCCCGTTTTCGGGATTCGGGAGTCAGAAGTCGAAAGACGGCGGAGTGTGACCTTGACTGATAATAGTATTCATATAGTCGCGTCCAGCCTTGCCCGTCATAGGAGGCTGAACATTTTTTCCTGTAGCAATAGATAGCAGTCCAGAAGCAATGATGGGATTTGTAAGCACATCATTCGACTGCGCTTCCTTCTGTGGCAGCCTTCTTGGCGACTTCTCTGGCGGCGTCCATTCAAGATCCATGTTTCTGTCTCCTTGTACAAAGGATTTGTACGCTAAAAGGATCTCAAACGGTAAAAAAAAGTTACAAATCAATAAAAAAAACAGGCGCCATATTGAACGCCTGCTTTATTTAAGCCATTATCGAGTTATTCAGAAACGCCTTTTACAATCTCGCTAATGTTCTTAATGATGACTTGAGCCTCTGCGTCGCCATTTTCTGCTCTGCGCCTTAAAGCGTGAACAGTCCATGCCATGCTTTTGATAAGCCCTTGAGTCTTGATGTCATCAATGGCACGAGGACATGCCCAGCCATTGTCGTTCACACTACGGGCATATACCCCTGCCTTGAAACTAACTGCTCCTGCACTAGACTCACAAGTCTTGACATATTGAGTGGCACTATCTCCGTTAAGCACAGAGAGCCTATCAAGGCCAGCCTTTGCATTTACAGGTTTTCGAGACATTAGACACCTACTTTATCTTTGTGTTTTTCGATTGAGTGAGAGAGTTCACGAATGTCGTCATTGAACTCTTTTCTCATATTTTCAATCGTATGGATGTGGTCCACCTGATTGTCGTTGATCCTGCGATCAATAGATTCAGAAAGCCAAACAATCCTTCTGTCCATTTCTAACAAACTTGATTCAAGATCTCTGATTGACCTGTCAAGCCTATTGGTGAAGTAAAAAATCATCGCACAAGACCCAATGATCCCGCTCATAACGGACGCGGACAAGAGATACAGATTGTACGGAGGCATATTCATTGTAAAAAAAGCAGCAAACAATGAAAGCATGCTAAAGAAGTAACCGTAAAAAACTATTCTAGCGTAGATGTTCATGAGCATTTCCTTATATAAGTTGAAAAAAAAACAATGGGACTTACAGGATTTGAACCTGTGACCGAGCGAACTCTCGTCTTTACAATCAAACAAGCAAACATTTTCCTAATGGGACTTACAGGATTTGAACCTGTGACCGAGCGATTCAAGTTTGTGTAACTTTCGTTACTCCTTGGACTATATCATCACCTTAGTCTTACGACCTTAGGTGTCGGACGCTAATCTGGTTATTAAGAGGACTAAACCTCTCCAGTAGTCTCTGCACCTTTCACCGATGTATCGGTGACTTGGCTCAGGATTGCCTTATGGATCTCGTATCGCTTCATCCATTTGCGAACAGCATTGTCACTAACACCGTATTTTTTGCCTATGGATAATACCGACTTTGAACTCAAATCTTCAAGTAACTCTTCCTTTGAAGGGCGCGTTACTTTTCGACAAAATAAATCGCTGCATTCTTTTGAACAGCAGTTCTTTTGTTTACTCTGAAGAGTCTTGTTGCAGATATTGCAATACTCTGCTTTTTTCCACTTAGGTTTCCCTGATTTCATCCGATTCAATCCGTCAACTTTCATTGACGGCGCACCACACGCAAGCCAGTTTTCCAATTTTGAATGTTCTCCTCTTGTGATAACAAGAAGATTGCAGGATCTGTTATTTGTCCGATCACCGTCTAAGTGATGGACAATCTCATTTGCTTGCAGCATTCTTCCTAAGCAATCTTCTGCTACGGCTATGTGTTCATATACATAGCCGTACCAGTTTTCTGTTTTCATTGCCTTTGGATGATCTGGCAAATAGATGACCCTATAGCCATTCAAATCTCTTACTGACTTTTGTCTACCCATAATGAAACTCCTTGAGAAAGTACAATACTATTATCGAACTTTCTCATTTGAACCTTCATTAAGGGTTCAGATGAGTCGCCAGCTCTAGACCGCTGAGCTAAAGTCCCAACTAAAATGGGAAATGTTTACCTATTTGATTGTCAAAGAACGAGAGAGTCGCCAGCTCTAGACCGCTGAGCTAAAGTCCCTTGTATGAGATCAATATGCGGTAGCAAAGATGATCGGGAAAGAATCACATGAAACTGCTAAGCATAATCATTCAAAATAGGCAGTTGCCTAAAATATGAGATTAAAAAAGAAAACCCGCCCTTGCATTGCTGCAAGAGCGGGAATGGAGCCGAGGGGAATCGAACCCCTGTGCTGAAACTTCTCTGTCGGACCTTCTACACGCTTTAGTGCGATCCCTCCGCGTGATGCAGTCATCGCACTAGAGTGCATCACAGACCTCTCATCTATAATATTTCCTACACCGCCTTTGGAGAGAGGTAGTAAAGTGCGGTGTTTTGCATCTGTTTTAAAAGTAAGACTACCGATGCGTCTTGTCTTACTTTGCTTTTTCAAGCAGCCATTCTAAAAGAGTTGGCGTTTTTGTTTTAGTGAGTTTTACAAGTTCCCACTAAACTCGGCGTGCAGTCGCAATCAGTATCCGTCCAGTCTAATCCTTTCAGCCCCGATATAGAACTTACATTCTATATCGGACAACTCCTTTTTTATTCTCGGTCATTCTTGCGAGATGCCTTGATCGTGATGTTTTGCTCCAGCCTAGAAGCAAAAGTAATCAGGTCGGCATTTGCTCCATCAACAAGTGGACGACCATTTTCGTCTGTGCAGCACTCACGAATGAGCGATACAAGTTCAAGTGCCATTGCATCATTCATGCCAACAAGAATGCCGTTAGTTACAGGACTTGGAGGAAAGACCCATCCATGCGCCCTTTTCAGATTAGGCATCTCATTGAATCGTGCGGTGCTATTCATCAACTGCGTCATATTAAACTCCTTTAACTAAATCGTGCAATGAAACCAATCCATTACATCGTGATGGTATCACATTTTTGGCTAATGTCAAGCGATTAGTGACCGTGACGAGATGCTTGACTGATGCTGCTACTGCGGAACTGCTCGGGCAAGGAGTTCATAACAAACTGAAACAGCCTTTGAGCGTCCTCTCCGTCAAGGATCTCCACATGAGTACCATTAGCCTCATACGGCTTAAACTCTACGCGCGCCTGTTGACCAAAGAACGAGATTCTAATAATCGTGTCCAATGGCACAAAGACAAGTTCGGAAAGTGGCACAAACATTTTCATTCTCCTTTAAGCATCCCCGACAGGACTCGAACCTGTGACAAGCGGTTTAGAAAACCGCTACTCTATCCAACTGAGTTACGGGGATATTTTTGATTTACAATCAGGGCAAGTGACTTCAGAGTGTTCGATGCAATCATACCATCCGTATGAGGCATCTTTTACTTTTTTACCGCAAAGAGTTTTTCCTTCACGCTCAATAGCATGAACTACAACCCCCTTGCTGCCGTCCCAAAACAAGCCGTTGCAAATAGTCTGCGTGGACTGTCTTACTTGAGCAAATAGCATCCGTGCCATTTCTATTCAAAAAAGTGTTGTGACAGGCAAAAAAGCGAAAAAAAAGTTACAAAAGATGGAAAACAGGGTGGGCGACACGGAGCCGCCCACCCTGTGATCTGTTCAGCCGCCTATTTAGGCGTTCTCGGTTTCGATCACCGCATCGGTCACGACAGGAGCGCGAGAGGCAGACCACTCGTACTTGCCGCGCTCGGGACGGGTCACGCTCTTGGTCTTGACCAACTTGCCAAGAACCTGCGAAACCATCGTCGCAACATTCTTGCCCTTGTTGCTCACACCCTGCGAGGGAAGAGCGTCAACGATGTCGGAGATCGCAACCGAACCGTTTGCGCCACGGACGATGTTCTCGACCGCCTGACGCAGCGTAACGCCGCTGTCAGACTTCGCCTTGCGACCGCGCTTACCACCCGCCGCCTTCGTAGCAGTACCGCCGCCCGAACCCTTCGGGCGACCCACGCGACCGCTCTTGCGAGCAGCGCCCTTGCGTCCCGACTTGACAGCCGCCTTGTTCTTGGAACCCTTCGGGCGACCACGGCGAGGCGTTTCTGCACTAGCGGTGCTGTCCGACTCAACACCCATCTGCGTAGCGAATGTCGAAAGCGAGTTGAGGTGCGAGGTGAGTTCATTGCGCGTCGAGTTGATCGCAGCAATGAAGGTGTCACGGGAAATGCCGATCTTGCGAGAGATGATGTCTGCTGGCGTTGCGGTCAGTACCGCGCTGTTCTTCGTTCCCATTATGGAAACTCCTTTAATGAAATCTGCCTACCTGTGATGAATGCTAGTAAACCTGTGGCAGTTTTGGTTTACAGGAGAAGATTATACGAATAAGTTTCTTTGTCAAGACTGATTCGTAGATATTAGAAACTTTTTTCTAACTTCTTCTCTGACCCTTTCTAACTTCGCTCCAGTTTTCGGGTTTCGGGAGCGGGAAGGGTTCTATCGTCTTAAGAACCAACTTTTTTTATTTACCCGCAGGGGTGGAGGACAAGCCTCCACCCCCACAGGTAGGTGGTTTTTATCAGACCTTCTTACGCGAACTCTTCTTGAGTTGCGTAGAACCGCCAACGACGGAGACAGTCTGTGCGACCTTCGGCACGGCGACGATGTTCACAAGCGAACCGAAAGTCGCCTGATCCTTCGCGTTGAGAGCGTCGATGCCGATGATGCTTCCCGCATTGGGAGACACATCAGAAGAGGCTGCGACAACCTGCACCTTGAGATCGCGGACAACAAAGTTGCCCTTCTTCGTGGTGTAGGAAGTCGGAGTAAGCATCGCATCACGATGCGTGGTGGAGAATGCCTCGCCAAGCAGTTCGTCAAACTGCTCGGAGGTAGGCTGCTTCACCCTGCTGTTCGTCGCGTAGAGGTTCCACAGGTCGCGCATCTTGGCTTCGATGTTCGCCTGCGTAAGCACCCCGCCATTCTTGAGGATGTCAAGAGTGGCTTCAGCGACCAACTTGATCCGATCAAGGCGCTCGGCAATGCCTTCCTGCATCGGATCAATCGTCACATCACCCGTCAGCATGACGAGTCCATTGATGCAATACTGATTGCCACGGAGTCCGTCAACAACGACTTCATCCTTCGTAGCCTGTGCAGGGTGCATCACGGTGTTGCCCTTCTTGAGCGAGTTCGTAGACCCGCTCTTGGAGAGCGCGGTACGCACAAGCGCACCAATCTCATCGACTCCCATAGCAACGCCCGTTGCGCTGCTTCCATTGTTGCCATTAGTAGGCATCTGCTATACTCCTTTTATGCTGCCTTTCGATCACCATTGATCGGTTTGCAGCGTTTTGAAGTACCCCTGCGGAGAACGCCTCCGCAGGGGGTTGTCTCTTCAACCGCGTTCCCGTTTTCGGGATTCGGGATCGGCGGTCAGCCGACTCCGATTTGGATGTGTTCACCATACGGAGGCTTGACATTCGTGGTAGTCAGCCACAGAACATCGCATTCAGGCTCATTGCCAAACTCTCCGTATCCATCGGTCAGATAGACCATGATATCAACAGGAACCTTGTTGTCATCAATGTGCTTGAACACAGGACGGAAATCTGTGCCGCCGCCACCCTTGAACGAAGTAGGACACTCTTCACAAGGCGCAAGCCAACGACCCACATGAACCTCTGCATCGCAATCGACAACATAGAGCGGACAGTTGAACTGCCGACGAATCTCGTCAATCTCTGCAACAGCAGCGGACATTTCATCCTCGCCCATCGACCCCGAAGTGTCAACCGCGAAGCCGATCTTGGGAGCATCGTTGCCGTACATGGACGGCATATAGATGTTCTGATGGATCAACCTACGGTTGGGCGGCATGAAGGTGTAGTGATCGCGCAAGATGCGAGTTACTCCGAATCGGAGATACTGCTTCAAGGCTTCACGCCAATCAACACGGCTCTGCAACTTGCTCGTCACGGCACGATCAAGAGACTCGGGCATATCGCCCTGCATCTTGGCTCGGGCATGAGCAAGCGCGATAGCGTTATCCCATCCCTGCTCGCTCTCCTTCTTGTCCGCTCTACGCTCACGGATGACAATGCTATCGCCGTCCTCACCATCACCATCACCATTGTCATCGCTATCGCCGCCCTCGTAGTCAAGATCACCCTGCATGGTGTAAACCTTGACCTTCTTGGCGCTCTTGCGGATGTCCTCGTAAATCTGCTCCGCAGTCATGCCCTCGTACTTGCGATCAAGAAGGATATCCTGCGGGACATACTTGCTCTCGGAGAAGTTGTCAGCGAGAAGCAGATTGGTCGCGTAGTCAATCGCCACATTCCACAGGAAAGGCTCCCGTGTAGAACGACGATCAATGTGAGAGAATGCAGCGTGGACAATCTCATGTGCAAGGACGAACAAAGCCTGATCGTCAGTCAGGCTAGAGAAGAAGTCCTTGTCGAACGAGATGTTGCCG
>JACCDW010855499.1_pt1 | contig 24641 bp, 39 predicted proteins | sample 7449781 | NCBI WGS metagenome assembly JACCDW01 (sample SAMN15323449, study PRJNA562643) | freshwater metagenome | isolation source: river surface water | place: USA:Blue River Watershed | collected 2017-08-18
ATTTCATTTTTTTATTCCCTATTCTTCCTAAAGGGGCTGCAAAGATAATACTTTATTTCTTATTAGCAACTTTATTTTTGAATATTTTTTTCAAGGCTTTCTTCGTATCTCCAATCGCTCTCGCTTTTTTCAATCCAAATTTCTTTCCTCTTAAAATACCTATCAGAACGGGGCTGCAAAGATAATACTTTATTTTTAACAACCAAATTTCAATTTAAATATTTTAAAAGTTTTTTTCAAGTCTTTTCAGCCTTACAGCCTCTGTTTCTTGACCTCTTTTGTAATACTCTCTTTCAGAACGGGAGTGCAAAGATAACTCTATTTTTTTCACATTGTCAAGCATTATCTTAAAAAAAACTTAACAATATCGTCATTCTCGCTAGTAGACAATCACTTAATATGAAATATTTTTATCGCATTTCAGTAAACTTCCGTCGCCATAGCTCAAAAATCGGTAATTTGACCCCATCGCATGACCGTAAACGTCCTTCCATCCCTCCCCTATAAAAGCAGAAATTAACATCAATAAGGTCGATTTTGGTTGGTGGAAATTCGTAATCATCCATTGAACAAGCCTAAAATTAAATCCAGGCACAATGAAAATTTGAGTTTCCCCCCTCACTACCCCACCCTGTTTCATGGCATAATCCCTCAACGATAAAAGCGATTCACGCATTCCAATCTTACCATAACGGTCAGAATACGCATCACTCGCAGCAACAAAACATTCCGATAAATCTCCATAGAGTGCCTTTTCTCCTAAATAATAGAGACTTTCCAAAACCCTCGTTGCAGTTGTACCTATTGCAAGAACCCCTTGATCTCCCTCCAACAATCGATCAATAAAGCCAACACTCACCTCAAATCGTTCAGCATGCATTTCATGTTCATCCGAAAATTCAGCCGTAACCGGTTTGAATGTACCCGCACTTACATGTAACGTCACCTCAGCGAATCGACAACCTTTACTTTCTATTTGCTGTTTCAACTCATCCGTAAAATGCAAAGAAGCGGTTGGAGCTGCAACAGCACCTTCCTTTTCTGCAAAAATGGCTTGGTATGAATCCTTATCGCTACTTTCAACGTCTCTCTCTATATATGGTGGCAATGGAACTTGACCAAAAAATTCGATGGCATCAATCACCGATGCCGCATTCGTTTCAAACGTCACAAAGTTCAAATCTCTGTTTTCCCATTTCACCTCTATATATAAGGTGTCGTTTTCTAAACGAAGAACATCCGTTTCTTTAAATTTCTTTCTATTTCCCACCATCACCTCGCAAATACTCCAATCTGCAGCAATGGGTTTTAAGATAAAAATTTGGATTTTCTGATTCCGTGAGGTTTCAAACCACATTCTTGCGGGAATCACCTTTGTGTTATTGGCAACAATTGTGCAACCAGGTTCAATGTGATTGGAAAGGTTGAAAAATTGACTGTCGGTGATTTGTCCCTCCGAAAAAACCAAAAGCTTAGAATGATCTCTTGGGCTAATCGGAAAATTGGCGATACGGTGATCAGGGAGATCGTAAAAATATTCAGATAGCGGAATTTTAGGAACGCCGTTCATAACGTTACTTAGAAAAGTACTTTTTCATATTGTCCATGGCCATCCAACGATGACTCAAGGTGTTTTTAATTACACTTCCCAATTCGGCAAATGTTTCATGATAATTTTGAGGGACAAAAAGCGGATCATAACCAAATCCGTCGTTGCCTCTAAGTTCCGTGGCAATATGTCCATGCACCACGCCTTCAAAAAAAAGCGGTTCTGACTCAAATCCCACAGCACAAATTACAGTTTTAAAGCAAGCCGCTCTATTTTCAATTCCAGAAAGTTCTTGAAGTAATTTTTGATTGTTGAGATGATGGTCAACAGGACCGGTTTCATTTGCAAAACGTGCACTTTTCACACCAGGTTTCCCATCGAGTGCATCAACACAGAGTCCAGAGTCGTCGGCAAAACAGGGCAATCCAGTTTTCTGAAAAACGGCTTGAGCTTTTAGCAGGGCGTTGCCTTTAAAAGAATCTTCGGTTTCGTCTACCTCTTCATTGAATCCAATTTCTTGGAGGGAAGTAATTTCGGCGAAATTAGAAAAGATATCTTTGGCTTCAACAAGCTTATGCGCGTTGTTGGTGGCAAAAATCCATTGCTTCATCATGACAATTTAAGCATCACGTTTACGCACAGTTCTTTGTTCGATACGTTTTTCGTAGTCAACACCTTCAAAAATACGGTGAACAAAAATTCCTGGCACATGAATATTATTTGGGTCTAATTCACCCAATTCCACAATTTCTTCTACTTCTGCAATGGTTGTTTTACCAGCCATGGCCATCATTGTATTGAAATTTCTCGCGGTATCTTTAAAAATTAGGTTTCCATGACGGTCGCCTTTCCAAGCTTTCACAATTGCAAAATCGGCATCAAAAGCATATTCCATCAAGTAGGTTTTTCCATTAAACTCGCGGGTTTCTTTTCCTTCTGCCACTTCTGTACCAACACCGGCTGGCGTGAAGAAAGCAGGAATACCAGCACCGGCAGCCCTACATCTTTCGGCAAGGGTACCTTGAGGAATGAGTTCAACTTCGAGTTCACCTGACAAAAGTTGGCGCTCAAACTCGGCATTTTCGCCAACGTAAGAGCTAATCATCTTTTTCACCTGGCGTTGTTGTAACATAAGACCAATACCAAAATCATCGACACCTGCATTGTTTGAGATACAGGTTAAGTTTTTGGTTCCTTTATTCACGAGGGCCTTAATTGAGTTTTCTGGAATTCCGCACAAACCGAATCCTCCAAGCATAATGGTTTGACCATCCTGAATATCAGCGATGGCAGATTCTGCATTTTGATAGATTTTGTTCATTAGTCTTTAAATTCCAATACGGCCGACAATCCTTTTTCACAAAGTGTTTCACAGATAGGGGCCAATCTGCTTTTTTGACCACTTTTCACTGCGTATTTACCTTTGGTATGCACAAACCAAGCACATTGTTCGGCTTGAATGGCATCGTGTTGGCAATATTTCACCAAGCAAGAAACAACCCAATCGAAGGTATTCACATCGTCGTTATACAATACGATGGTCCAATTACCAAGGGCAATTTCGTCGAGCAATGAAGAAATTTGTTCATTGACATCGGCATTCGCAAGCGTTGAATTATAAAAGGGTGACATTAATTAGATCTACGGTGTTTAGGGAAAAGTTTAGCTTTACTTTCATTGCCATGAATGAGGCGATTGATGTTTTTACGGTGTGTAATGACAACCAAAACTGCAATGGCAATTGTAAAAATAACTACAGAGGGTTGTCTAAATTCAGGCATTGACTTTCCAAAAACAGAAACAAACAACACGGGAATTGACAAACCGCCAAGCATAGAGCCAAGGCTCACAAATCTTGTAAGTAGCAATACAATTAAGAAGATTCCAATTGCACAAAGGGCGGCAAGAGGATTCAAAGCAATGATCATACCGGCTAGGGTTGCAATACCTTTACCCCCTTTAAAGCCAGCGAATACTGGTAGAAGGTGGCCAATAACAGCACTTGCACCCAACATTAATTGAATGTTAACGATTCTAAAAGCGTTCCATTCAAAAGGTTGTGGAAATATTGCAATGAAAGCATATACCAGTGATGATGCTAAATATCCTTTAAGAATGTCCATAATTAAAACAACAGTTCCGGGGCCTTTACCTAAAACACGAAAAGTGTTTGTTGCGCCGGCGTTACCGCTACCGTGTTCACGGACATCAATATTGTAAAAAGACTTGCCAATCCATACTGCACTTGGAATGGATCCTAGCAAATACGCTGCCATACAGAACATTCCGTAGTAGGCATAAAATTCAGATGAGTGGATTTCCATGAATTCAATTGTTTGGTTAGTTTGGTTCATGAGGGACATGAAAAAGAGCGAATCTTATCAATCCTCAGAAATACAAATTTCGTGAATTAAAGATGAAAATACAAGAAAAAAGAGAAGATAAAGAGATAACTAAATCAATATCAATCCATTAGAGCGATAAATATTTACCAAAAAAAATGCCAACCTTGCAGGTTGGCATTTTTAGATATAGAAAATTATTGAAAATGAATCACTTACTTCAAGAAGCGAAACATTTCACCACCGTAGATGGCATTGTCGCCAAGTTCTTCTTCAATTCTCAACAACTGATTGTATTTCGCCATACGGTCGGAACGAGAAGCGCTACCAGTTTTAATTTGGCCGCTATTCATAGCAACTGCCAAATCTGCAATGGTGCTATCTTCTGTTTCACCACTTCTATGACTCATTACATTGGTGTATTGATTGCGGGTAGCCAACTGAATTGCGTTTAATGTTTCGGTTAAAGTTCCAATTTGGTTTACTTTAATCAAAATACTGTTTGCAATTCCTTGGTCGATTCCTTGCTGCAAGCGATTCACGTTTGTTACAAACAAATCGTCACCCACCAATTGAACGTTACTTCCAACGGCATCCGTTAATTTTTTCCAGCTTGCCCAATCGTCTTCGGCACAACCATCTTCAATAGAGATAATTGGATATTTCTTGCACCAATCGGCCCAATAGTTTACCATTTCATCGCCATTCATTTGTTTACCGCTCGATTTCTTGAAGGTATACAAACCAGTTTTTTCGTCATAAAATTCGCTCGTAGCAGCATCCATCGCAATGAAAACGTCGTCACCAGGTCTGTAACCTGCTTTTTCGATTGCTTTCAATACAATTTCAATTGCTTCTTCGTTGCTTTGAATGTTTGGCGCAAAACCACCTTCGTCACCAACATTGGTGCTGTAGCCAGCGTCCTTCAAAACAGATTTTAAATGATGAAAAATTTCAACACCCATTCTCAATCCATGGCTAAAGCTTTCAGCGCGAACTGGCATCACCATGAATTCTTGGAAGTCAATTTTGTTATCTGCGTGAGCACCACCGTTCAAGATGTTCATCATTGGAACAGGCAATACATTTGCATTTACACCACCAACGTAGCGATATAGTGGCATTCCCATTTCGTCGGCAGCAGCTTTTGCAGCAGCCAAAGAAACCGCAAGAATGGCATTTGCACCCAAATTTGATTTATTGAGTGTGCCATCCAATTCGATCATAATGTTATCAATTTCATTTTGAGCAGCAACTTCAACACCTTCAAGGGCATCAGAAATGATGTTGTTTACATTGTCAACGGCTTTCAAAACGCCTTTGCCCATATAAATTCCTTTTTCATTATCGCGAAGTTCAGCAGCTTCGTGAATTCCAGTGCTTGCTCCAGAAGGAACAGCAGCTCTTCCAAAACCACCATCTTCGGTGAAAACTTCAGCTTCAACTGTAGGATTACCGCGAGAATCTAAAACTTGGCGGGCCTGAATGTGTGTAATTTCGCTCATTGGTATGAATATTAAATTGTGTTGTTTTTATTTTTTGTGGGACGTCATCAGATCAATAAATTGATCGAACAAATACAAAGAATCGTGAGGTCCTGGAGAAGCTTCTGGGTGATGTTGCACAGAAAACGCAGGTTTGTCTAAGCGCGCAATTCCTTCAACAGAATCATCGTTCAGATTGATATGTGTTAACTGAATTTTTGCAGAAAGCTCTTCATTGTATTCAACCGCGAAACCGTGATTTTGACTAGTAATTTCACTTCTACCAGTAATCAGATTTTTCACTGGATGGTTACAACCACGGTGACCATGATGCATTTTGTAGGTTTTTAAACCACTCGCCAAACTCAACAATTGATGTCCTAAGCAAATTCCGAACGTTGGAATTGATTTTTCAACCACACCTTGAACCGTTTGAATTGCATAATCCATGGCAGCTGGATCACCAGGGCCATTAGAAATCATGAATCCATCGGGATTCCAAGCTAGGATATCTTCAGCAGTTGCATTGTAAGGAAACACTCCAAGGAAACAACCTCTTTCAGTCAGGCAACGTGCAATGTTCTTTTTACTTCCGAAATCGATCAAAGCAACTTTGAAATTGCTATTTGGATCACCTTCGGTATAAAATTCATTTGTACTTACTTCTGAAGCCAATTCTAAACCATCCATGCTAGGCACTTCATTGAGTTGTTTCAAAAGTGTTGGAACGTCGTGAATTTCGCTCGAAATAATTGCATTTTGAGTACCGGCTTCACGAAGATGTGCCACGAGCATTCTTGTATCGATGTCGGAAATTCCAACCAAATTATTTTGTGTGAAGTAACCGTCTAAACTATCAGAACCCATGGCTCTAGAATAGTTTGGCGAAAACTTTTTGCAAACCAACCCAGCAATTTTAATGGATTCGCTTTCAACCTCAGATTCTTTCACACCGTAATTCCCGATGTGGTCTGTTGTCATTACCAAAATTTGTCCGAAATAAGAAGGGTCTGTAAACACCTCTTGATAACCTGTCATTCCAGTATTGAAGCAGATTTCTCCGCTTGTTGTTCCGATCTTGCCAATGGCATTTCCCTCGAAAAAAGTACCATCTTGTAGTACTAGTAAGGCTTTAGTTAATTGTGAACTCACTTCAAGGATACAAATTTCACATATTCGAATGAAAGTACCAAAGTATGTTAGTAAATAGTGAACTCTTTTCGTAAGAAAGTTAACACTAGATTCATTCTGAATCGTTTGATGAATGCTCTAAATTCTTAGATGGAAATATTAAAGAATAGAACATACTCATTGCCAAAATGCCTATAATCACAATCAAATTATGCAAATGCGTAAACCCAATTTCATGGAAGTACTTTTCTAAAAGCATTTTACCTCCGATGTAAATAAGAATAATCGACAAGCCATATTTCAACGCATAGAATTTATCCATACCATGTCCCAACAAGAAGAACAAACTTCTAAGTCCTAAAATTGCGAAAATATTTGAAAAGAAAACCAAATAAGGATCAGTGGTCACGCCAAAAACTGCAGGCACGCTATCTACAGCAAAAACAACATCCGTAAATTCAATAACCAACAACACAAGAAACAATGGTGTCACTTGAAATTTATGATTTTGACGCGTAAAAAATGAATCTGGGTTCGTAGGGTTATTTTCAACACTGAAGAGCTTTTTTCCAAGCTTAATCATAAAATGTTCATTGGGGTCAAATTCATCTTCTTTTTTCTCAAACAACAAATTAAATCCTGAGTAAATTAAAAGAGCTCCAAAAATATACAGCACCCAACTAAATTGATTGATTGCAACACTACCCAATAAAACAAAAACAAAACGTAAAATCATTGCGCCCAAAACACCCCATAATAAAACTCTCTTTTCATTTTGTGCCGACACCTTGAAGGTTCCAAAAATGAGTAACATCACGAATAAATTATCTACGCTCAAAGCATATTCTAAAATGTACCCTGAAAAGTAAGCCGTTGTTGTGGCCATTCTAAAATTATGCAACGACTCTTGAAAGTTGGAATTGATTTCGAAATGCGTACCAAAATCAGTTGAATATTTCTGCAAACCTTGAATGTTGGTAATGTCATAAATTCGATAATGAAAGAAATAAACCGCTAAAACACTCAGTAAACCCAAGGCAAACCATATCAAAGTTCTCTGGATACTTTGCTTCATTGTTAATTTTTGATCCTTGTCTTTTGCAAACAAACCTAAATCTAAAATTAAAGAAGAAAATATAACAACAATAAAAACGAGAATAATGATAAATTTCGCAGACATAAATAAATACAAAAATACGACAATATAATTGTGAAACGTAACTTCATCCACGTAGATTTGTACAATTAACTATGAAATATTTGCAAAAATCGCGATTTGTTCTCCTCGTAATGGTGGCAATTACATTGAGTTTGTCGGTCGTATCGTTTAGACCCGACGAAGGGATGTTCCCTCTCAACTATCTCAACATCACAGAATTAAAAAATGCTGGATTGAAACTTGAAGGCAAAGATATCTTTAGTCCTGGCGAAGTGTCACTCACCGATGCTCTTGTAAAAGTTGGTGGATGTACTGGATCTTTTATTTCCGACGAAGGATTAATTATTACAAATCACCATTGCGTATACGGTGATGTTGCCAATTTGAGCAATTCAGACCATAACTATTTGGAAAATGGATTTGTTGCAAAAACAAAATCTGATGAATTGTCGATTGGTATGCCGTGTAAAATTACTCAAAGCTATGAAGATGTAACAGATAAAGTGTTGGCCGGGGTGAACACAGATACAGATCCAGCGGTGAGGGTTAAAACCATTGCCTCAAACATCACAAAGATTGTTGAAGCAGAAAGAAAACTTTATCCAGAATTGTCCATTGAAATCTCTGAAATGTTTGTTGGAAAGAGCTATACCCTATTCCGCTATATTTTCATTCAAGATGTTCGTTTGGTTTTGGCGCCGCCGCTAACCATTGGTCAATTTGGGGGCGACAGAGACAACTGGGAATGGCCTCGTCACAATGGAGACTTCTCTTTGGTTAGAGCATATGTTGGGAAAGATGGTAAACCTGCCAAATATTCGAAAGACAATGTCCCTTATAAGCCAAAAAATAAATTAAAAATCAACCCGAATGGCACGCAAGAAGGTGATTTTGTTTTCATTATGGGATATCCAGGTCGCACTTTCCGACATGAAAGTGGTGCTTACATGAAGTTCCAAAAAGAACATCAACTTCCAATCATTCAAGAATGGTATAAGACATATATCAATTATATGAAAGATTTCTCGAAGGGAAATGTGAATATGGGACTAGCATTTGCGGGTGAAATTCAAAGTTTAGAAAATGTAGAGAAGAATTATAGAGGTAAAATTCAAGGACTTAGAAGAACTGATATTGTAGATAGCCGAATGGCCGAAGATCAAATGATTCAGAATGCATTTGAAGCGGGTTCTGCGAGAGACAAACAAGCGAAATCGGTGATCAATCAAATCAATGATATTTGGAAGATGAAATCAGCCACTTCAAAAGTTCGTTATTTATTGAATAATTTTATGTTAAACCAAAGTAGTGTGGCCTATTTGACAGAGATCATGAACCAAGCTGCAAATGCTGCCGTGGAAGAAAATTTGAAAAGCAAACCAAATCAATCCACTTTGGACGTGATTTTAGCCACATTTAACAAGCAAAAAGCAAAAGACTTTTCAATTATCTCTCCTGTTATGGAAAAACAAGTTTTCATTGATTTGGTTGACAGAAGCTACAAGGAAATTGCATTATATTCTCCCAACACCATATTAAAATATGGTGATAAAAACGGTTTGAATCCAAAATTCATCGAAAAAATCAAAGGAAGTATCTTATTCGACACATCCAAAATCTCTAAATCATTGAAGAAAAATGGAATTAAGTTCTTGAGTCACAGAGATATGGTTACCGATATCATGTCTGACTTACGCCCTACTAGCCAAACAATCAATGATTTATGGAGTAAAATGGACTTACAACTAAAATCTTTGATGCCTCAGTATATTGGTTTGCGCGAAGAATATTTGAAATCCAAATTCATTCCAGACGCTAACAGCACATTGCGTTTAACTTATGGGCATATACGTTCATTCAGTCCTAACGACGGTGAAATTCATACCCCTTATACAACGCTAGACGGTGTTTTTGCCAAAGCGAATACAAATTCTGACTATCGTTTACCGAAAGATGTTCAAGACAATTTAAAGCAAGAAAATGTCCCTCAAATATTTAAAGACCCTAAAACAGGTAAAATTATTGTTGGATTACTCTATAATTTAGATACAACAGGTGGTAACAGCGGAAGTCCTGTTTTAAATGCGAAGGGCGAATTGATAGGAATCAATTTTGATAGAAGTTTTACCGCTACAATCAATGATTACGCTTGGAACGAGAACTATTCTAGAAGTATTGGTTGCGATATCCGTTATGCTCTTTATGTGATAAAATATGTTGGAAAAGCTGAACACATTTTAAAAGAATTGAATTTAGAATTGTAAAAACTGCAAATCTTTCATTTTAAATGATTCTTAAACTGCACAAATATTTGTGCAGTTTTTTTTTGAGGGACGACGGCTGATCAATCATACTATCTGTGAGGAAAACCATTTATCGTTTAGGAAACAAATTTCATCGACTGTATGGATAAATGTGAGTTTTGTCACTGAAACGCTGGCAAATAAGTTGCAACTTTGTATCAATATGGGAATATTTTCAGCATTATTCGGAAAGAAAGAAAGCGTTGACCTGGGTCAACTGATTAAAAATGGCGCAATGATTATTGACGTTCGAACAGCGGGTGAATTCAGTACTGGTCATATCAAAGGGGCAAAAAACATACCATTAGATAAATTGATGGGGCAAATAAATAAAATCAAAAAGGACCAGGTGATCATTACGTGTTGTGCCTCTGGCATGCGCAGTGCATCGGCAAAGGGAATATTAAAGAAGGCAGGTTATGAGAACGTTCATAATGGCGGAAGTTGGACTAGTTTAAGAAAGTATTTTAATTAAAATCATGAAAAGTTTCAATGAAATTATAGCATCAGGAAAACCCGTATTGGTTGATTTCCATGCAACATGGTGTGGTCCTTGCAAAGCGATGGCACCCATTTTAGAAAGTGTAAAGAAGCAAGTTGGAGAAAACGCCACAATCATCAAAATTGACGTAGATAAAAACCAGAAACTCGCTGGAGAATACAGAATCACTGGTGTCCCTACATTAATGATCTTCAAAAATGGGAAACAGGTTTGGCGACAAAGCGGTGTAGTAGATGCAATGACATTAAAAACTAAGCTTATGGGATCATAAGGGATTCAAGAGTTAAAAAAACATCAAACTTCTGAAAATAAAACCAAAATAATATAACCCTAAAAGACGTAAAATCCTTCAACAAAACCCTTTTAACAAAAAAAAGACCGCTGATAGCGGTCTTTTTTAATGTATCAAGATGATTAGTCTTATTTGTTATCTTCAGTATTCTCAGTAGATTCTTCAGTTGCAGGAGCTTCAGAAACAGGAGTTTCAGTAGTTTCTTCAACAACAACAGCATCTTGAATTTCTTCAACAGCTTCAACTTTAGCAGATGCTTTAGGAGCAGCAGCAGTTGCAGCAGAAGAAGAACCTGAACGGCGTGAACGACGGGTTGTAGTTTTCTTCTTATCGGCATTAAATCCGTCGAAGAATTCGTTAAAGTCAACCAACTCGATCATTGCCATATCGGCATTGTCACCGGCACGATTCCCAGTTTTAAGGATACGGGTGTATCCACCTGGACGTGAAGCAACTTTACCACTTACAACTGTGAACAATTCTGTAACAGCTTCTTTGTCTTTCAAATAAGCAAAAACAGTTCTGTAGTTGTGAGTTGTAGCATCCTTACTCTTAGTAATCAAAGGCTCGATATAAATTCTCAAAGTCTTTGCTTTTGCAACAGTAGTAATGATTCTCTTATGTTTAATTAAAGAGGAAGCCATATTGGCTAACATCGCTTTTCTGTGAGAGGATGTACGCCCTAAGTGATTATTTTTTTTTCCGTGTCTCATCTGTATTATTCGTCGTTAATATTATACTTGGCTACATCCATACCGAAATGCAAACCTTTTTCTCTTACAAATTCTTCTAGTTCAGACAAAGATTTTTTACCAAAGTTTCTAAACTTAAGAAGATCATCAATATGGTAATTCACCAATTCGCCTAAAGTTTTGATTTCAGCTGCTTTTAAGCAGTTGTAAGCACGAACTGAAAGATCTAAATCAGCCAAAGGAGTTTTAAGAATCTTACGCATTTGCAAGAAAGTCTCATCCACTTCTTCAACTACCTTAGCTGCTTTTGTTTCAGGCATGATATTCTCATCACTGAAAAGCACAAAATGTTGAATTAATATTTTAGCTGCCTCTTTCAAAGCTTCTTCAGGGTGAATACTACCATCAGAAGTCACTTCCATTACTAATTTTTCAAAATCGGTTCTTTGTTCTACACGGAAATCTTCAACGGTATATTTAACGTTTTTGATTGGAGTGAAGATAGAGTCGATGGCGATTAATCCAATAGGAGCTTCTTTTACTTTGTTTTCTTCAGCAGGAACATAACCACGTCCTTTAGCAACTGTAATTTCAAGTTCTAAATTCACGGTAGGTTCCATGTTGCAAATAACCAATTCAGGATTTAAAATCGTGAAAGAGTTAGTATAACGCCCGATGTCTCCAGCTAAAAATTGATCTTTACCTTTAATAGAGATAAAGATTTTTTCGTTATCTTCGGTAGAGCTGTTGGCTTTGAAGCGAACTTGTTTCATATTTAAAACAACTTCAACAACATCTTCAACAACACCTTTGATAGTACTGAATTCATGGTCAACTCCTTGAATTTTCAAAGAGGTGATTGCATAACCTTCTAATGAAGAAAGAAGGATTCTACGCATTGCGTTACCGATTGTAACACCGTATCCTTTTTCTAAAGGAGAAAACTCAAACACTCCGTGAGCGTCTGTAGATTTGGTCATTACAACCTTATTTGGTTTTTGAAATGGTATTACACCCATGCCTTTTTAGTTTTTAGTTATTATTTACTGTAAAGTTCGACGATTAGTTGTTCTTTGATATTCTCAGGAATTTCAGAACGCTCTGGGAACGTTAGGAATTTACCTTCTAAATCTTTTCCATTCCAATCAATCCAACTAAATCTATTTCTAACGGTGCTAACGCTGTTTGAAATCACTTCTAAAGATTTAGAACGCTCACGCACAGCAATTACATCACCTGGTCGCAATTGGTAGCTAGGAATATTCACCACTTCACCATTTACAGTGATATGACGGTGAGATACAAGCTGACGTGCACCACGACGAGTAGGAGCGATACCCATACGATAAACAGTGTTATCTAGGCGAGCTTCTAAGAATTTCAATAAGTTTTCACCAGTGATACCTTTTTTAGCGGCTGCTCTTTTGAAGGTATTTCTGAATTGTTTTTCCAATACACCATAAGTGTATTTTGCTTTTTGCTTTTCAGATAACTGAATTGCGTATTCAGATTGTTTAGGACGACGACGGCTGTTACCGTGTTGACCTGGACCATAATTTTTCTTTTCTAAGGCTTTATCTCTTCCGAAAATTGCTTCACGGAATCTTCTAGCTACCTTAGATTTTGGACCTGTATATCTTGCCATTTCTTTTTTTGATTATTTAGATGGATTAAACTCTTCTACGTTTAGGAGGACGACATCCGTTGTGCGGAAGAGGAGTAATGTCCATGATAGATGTTACTTCCAATCCAACAGTTTGAAGGTTACGGATGGCGCTGTCGCGTCCGCTTCCTGGACCTTTTACAAACACTTCAACTTTACGTAAACCTGCATCAAATGCAACTTTAGCACAGTCTAATGATGCTACTTGAGCAGCATAAGGAGTGTTTTTCTTTGATCCTCTAAATCCCATTTTACCAGCTGATGACCAAGAAATTACTTGTCCTTCAGTATTGGTAACCGATACAATAATATTGTTAAAAGTAGCACGAATATGCACTTGACCGTGTGGATCAACTTTAACTTTTTTCTTTTGAACTTTTTTCTGATTTGCCATATTGTTGTTACGACTTATTATCTAGTAGCTTTTTTCTTACCAGCAACAGTTTTACGTTTACCTTTTCTAGTACGAGCATTTGTACTAGTACGTTGACCACGAACAGGTAAACCTTTACGATGACGTTGGCCACGGTAGCAACCAATATCCATCAAACGCTTGATGTTCAATTGAACTTCAGAGCGTAGTTCACCTTCAGTCTTAATGTGCTCAGTGATATAACCACGAATTAATGCTAATTCGTCGTCATTCCACTCACTCACTTTTTTATCGTGACTAATTCCTGAGTGATCTAAAATTGCAGCAGCCTTGCTACTACCTATCCCATAGATGTAGGTCAAACCTATTACACCTCTTTTATTCTTGGGAATGTCTATACCTGCTATCCTAGCCATTTTTATATTATCCTTGTCTTTGTTTGAATTTAGGATTCTTCTTGTTAATCACATACACCTTTCCTTTACGGCGTACGATTTTGCAGTCTACACTGCGTTTTTTTACTGCGGTTCTAACTTTCATATCAATAATTACTTGTATCTGTAAGAGATTCTACCTCTCGTTAAATCATAGGGGGACATTTCAACTTGTACTTTATCGCCTGGAAGGATACGAATGTAGTGCATTCGCATCTTTCCCGATATGGTGGCTATAATTTCATGACCATTTTCGAGCTTAACTCTGAACATAGCATTAGATAAAGCTTCTGAAATTAATCCGTCTTGTTTTATAGCGTCTTGTTTTGACATATCAAAAGGGCTGCAAATGTACGATAAATATTTTTAAAAATCAACTTGTGAATAAGCGTTTGTCATACGACCTTTCATTTTACCTCCGTTACTCATCAATCCGTCGTATTTTCGCATCAATAAATAACTGTCAATTTGTTGTAAAGTGTCTAAAACTACACCTACTAAAATCAACAAACTTGTTCCTCCAAAAAACTGTCCAAATTCTTGATTAATATGGAGAGCCGTTGCAAAAACAGGAAGTATAGCAACCAAACTAATAAATACAGCACCAGGTAATGTAATTCTTGAAATTACACCATCGATGAAATTAGAAGTTTGTTTTCCAGGCTTAATACCAGGTATAAAACCATTGTTGCGTTTCATGTCGTCAGCCATTTGAACTGGGTTGAAAATAATCGCAGTATAAAAATAAGTAAATACTACAATCAAGAAAACCAACAATGCATTATGACCAAATCCATTAGGATTCATCATGCTCATCAACCAACCTGGTGCATTGTTTTCTGTATAGAAACTACCAATGGTTGCAGGAAGGAATAAAATAGCTTGTGCAAAGATGATTGGCATAACACCAGCAGCCAAAATCTTAATAGGGAGATATTGTCTCACTCCACCATACTGACGTTGACCTACAACACGCTTTGCATAGTTAATGGTGATTTTGCGGGTACCTTGTGTTAGCAAGATTACACCTAGAACAACCATAAACCAAATAACCATTTCAACAATGAACAATATTAAACCACCACCTTGGATACGAATTAAAAATTCAGAAACCAAAGCTGAAGGCATGCGGGCAATGATACCAACCATAATGATTAAGCTAATACCATTTCCTAAACCTCTATCGGTGATTCTTTCTCCCATCCACATGGTAAACATAGTACCGGCGGTTAAGAGAATAATATTTGTGAACATGAACATTTCCTTAGATAGAACTTGATCGTTAAAGTTGAATAACAATGCAGCTGCATTCTTTTCGGTTCCAACAATGTTATTCAAATAAGCAAACGCTTGAACAGCGGTAAATGCAATCGTAAGGATACGGGTGTACTGGTTCATTTTCCTTCTACCCTCTTCTCCTTCTTTCTGCAAACGTTGGAAACTTGGAATTGCAATAGTGACCAACTGCATGAATATAGAAGCCGAGATATAGGGCATAATACCAAGTGCAAAAATTGCACCTCGTCCGAATGCACCGCCGGCAAAAGTGTTGATCAAACCTAAGATATTATTCTTCGTTTGGTTGTTCAACCCTTCCAAGGCATCGCTATCAATTCCCGGAAGAATGATATAAGATCCAAGACGATAGATTACCAAAAGCATAAGCGTATATGTAATACGTTTACGCAATTCATCTATTGCCCAAATATGCTTGATGGTTTCTATAAGTTTTTTCATGCTTATCTACCAATTGTGTGAACAGATCCACCAGCTTTTTCAATAGCTGCTTTTGCTGTTTCACTGAATTTATTTGCATGAATTTCCAAAGAAGACTTGATTTCACCACGTCCTAAAACTTTGAACAATTCATTTTTATGAATCAAATTTTTATCAATCAAGATTTGACGGTCGATTTTAGTGATTTTCAAATCATCAGCCAATTGTTGTAACACATCTAAGTTAACAGATGCATATTCAACACGGTTAATGTTTTTGAAACCACCTTTAGGAATACGACGTTGTAATGGCATTTGTCCACCCTCGAAACCAATTTTACGAGAGTAACCAGTACGTGATTGAGCTCCTTTATGACCTTTCGTAGAAGTTCCACCTCTACCTGAACCTTGTCCGCGACCAATTCTTTTGCGGTTTTTTACAGAACCTTCAGCAGGTTTTAAATTACTTAAATTCATGATATTAGGCGTTTTCTACTTTTAAAAGGTGATTAATAGTACGAATCATGCCTTCGATTTGAGGATTCAATTCTACAACACGAGACGCGTTCATTTTTCTAAGTCCTAATGCTTGTAAAGTAGCTTTTTGATTCTTAGGGTAACCAATACCACTTTTAATTTGGGTGATTTTTACTTTTCCCATTATCTTAACCATTAAATACTTGTTTCATACTAACACCACGCATGTGTGCAACGGTGTGTGGATCTCTCATACTCGTAAGGGCATCGAAAGTTGCTTTAACCACGTTGTGTGGATTTGAAGAACCTTTAGACTTTGCCAATACATCGGTAACGCCTGCACTCTCTAAAACGGCACGCATTGCACCACCAGCGATAACACCAGTACCATGCGCAGCAGGTTTTAAGAAAATACGACCACCGCCAAATTTACCAAGCTGTTCATGAGGAACAGTACCATTGATAACAGGAACTTTAATTAAGTTTTTCTTTGCATCTTCAATACCTTTATTGATTGCATCGATAACTTCGTTTGATTTTCCTAAACCATGACCTACAGTACCATGACCATCACCTACAACAACTAAAGCTGTGAAGCTGAAAGTTCTACCACCTTTGGTCACTTTAGCAACACGGTTTATATTTACAACCTTTTCGGTTAAGGTTAATTCACCTGGACGAACTCTAACTATGTTTTTATTTGACATTGTTCTTAAAATTAAAATTGTAATCCTCCCTCACGGGCACCATCAGCCAAACTTTTTACGCGTCCATGGTATAAATAACCACCACGATCGAAAACGATAGAGTCGATACCAGCACCTTTAGCCAATTCAGCGATTTTTTTGCCTACTAACGCAGCTTTAGCTACTTTAGTCTCTTTTACTTCATTAATACCCGCTTCTCTTGAAGATGCAGCAGCAATTGTTGTGCCTTTGCTATCATCAATTAATTGAGCATAAATATCTTTATTACTACGAAAAACGCTTAAACGAGGACGAGTAGCAGTACCTGATACTACGCCGCGAATACGCTTACGTATTTTATCTCTTCTTTGATTTTTACTTTTTGCCATGATAATTCCTCCTTACTTAGATGCAGATTTACCTGCTTTTTTACGTAAAACTTCTCCTGCAAAACGAATACCTTTTCCTTTGTATGGTTCAGGTTTACGGAATGAACGGATTTTAGCTGCTACTTGCCCTAATAATTGCTTGTCTGCACAAGTCATAGTTATTGAAGGGTTTTTTCCTTTTACAGTTTCAGTAACAACTGTAATTTCTGAAGGAATTTGTAACAAGATTTTGTGTGAATAACCCAAAACAAATTCTACCAAGTTTCCTTGGTTCGAAACTTTGTAACCTACACCCACAAGTTCTTGAGTTACAGTATGGCCCAAACCTACACCAACTACTAAATTGTTTAGTAATGAACGGTATAAGCCATGAAGGCTCTTATGCTGTTTGCTCTCGCTTGGGCGATTTACAGTCATCACGCCATTTTCAACAATAACGGTGAAGTCTTGATCGATGGCTTGAGAAAGTTCTCCTTTAGGCCCCTTTGCAGTTACGTATCCTACGTTAACTGTAACATTCACATTCGATGGAATCTGAATGGGAGCTTTTCCTACGCGTGACATATTTTCTTTTTAATATTATTTTAATTATTGATTGAATTAAGAAACAAAACAAAGAATTTCACCACCAACGCCAAGTGTACGTGCTTCTTTGTCGGTCATTACACCTCTAGAAGTAGTCAGGATAGCAACACCCAAACCATTTAATACTCTTGGAATATCAGAAGCTGCTGAATACTTTCTTAAACCTGGAGATGAAACTCTTTTTAAAGAAGAGATTGCACTTAAACGGGTTTGATTGTTGTATTTCAAAGCAATTTTGATAACGCCTTGTTTGTTTTCTGTTTCCTCAAATTTATATTTAAGGATATAACCTTTTTCGTAGAGTACGCGAGTAATTTCTCTTTTTAGATTACTTGCAGGAATCTCTACAATACGATGTTGCGCTTTGATCGCGTTACGCAAACGTGTTAGATAATCTGATATAGGATCAGTCATTTTATTTTTCTTTTACCAACTTGATTTAGTTACACCTGGAATTTTACCATCACTAGCTAGTTGACGGAATTGATTTCTACAAATCCCGAAAACGCGCATATAACCTCTGGGTCTACCAGTAATTTTACAACGATTTCTCAATCTTACAGGAGATGCGTTACGAGGAATTTTTTGTAATTCTTCATAATTACCTTCCGCTTTTAATTTTTCGCGCTTTTCAGCGTAACGAGCAACCATTGCTTCACGTTTACGCTGTCTAGCTTTCATGCTTTCTTTTGCCATGTCTTATTTTGTTTTAAAAGGGAAACCCATTAATTTTAACAATTCTAAACTCTCTTCGTCGTTTTTTGCACTTGTAACAACAGTGATATCCATACCAGTAATTTTATTTACCTTGTCAATATCAATTTCAGGGAAAATGATTTGCTCAGTGATACCCATTGTCCAGTTACCTCTACCATCGAATCCTTTAACTTCCAAACCTTGGAAATCACGTACACGAGGAAGAGCTACTGAGATCAAACGATCTAAAAACTCGAACATTCTTTCTTTACGTAAAGTAACTTTACAACCAATAGGCATATTCTCTCTTAATTTAAAGTTAGAAATTGCTTTCTTAGAGTAAGTTGCTTGCGCTTTTTGACCAGTGATTTTTGTCATCTCATCGATGGCAGCATCTACTAATTTTTTATCATTCACTGCAGCACCCACACCTTGGTTCAATACAATTTTAGTAATACAAGGAATTTGCATTACATTCTTGTAATTGAATTTCTCCATCATTGCAGGAACAACTTCAGCTGTATATTTATCTCTTAATCTTGGAACGTAACTCATAATATTTTATTTGATAAGGTCTCCAGTCTTTTTAGCATAACGTTGAAGCTTATTATTCTCGTCAAATTTACGACCAATTCTTGTAGGTTTACCACCAACCATGACCATTAAGTTAGACATATGAATAGGGGCCTCAATTTTATCAATTTTACCGCTTGTATTCTGAGCTGTAGGCTTACGGTGTTTGCTCACCAAGTTCAAACCTTCAACAATCGCTCTGTTCTTTTCAGGGTAAACTGTTAATACTTTACCAGACTTCCCTTTATCATCACCAGCCAATACTAAAACAGTATCGCCTTTTTTGATGTGTAATTTAAATGCGCTTTTTCCCATGATTATAAAACTTCTGGTGCCAATGACACGATTTTCATGAATTGTTTATCGCGCAATTCTCTCGCCACTGGACCAAAGATGCGCGTTCCTCTTGGTTCATCTGAATTGTTTAACAACACACAGCTATTCTCATCAAAACGTATGTAAGAACCGTCGGCTCTGCGAACTTCTTTTTTCACACGAACTACAACAGCTTTAGATACTGCTCCTTTTTTGATGTTTCCACCTGGCATAGCATGTTTAACGCTGACAACGATTTTATCGCCAACGCTTGCATAACGTCTACCGGTTCCACCCAATACTCTTATACAAAGTACTTCTTTGGCACCGCTGTTATCAGCAACTTTTAATCTTGATTCTTGTTGTACCATGTTATTTCGCTTTTTCTACGATTTCTACTAATCTCCAACGTTTGTTTTTACTCAAAGGACGAGTTTCCATGATACGAACGATATCGTTCTCACCACATTGGTTTGTTTCGTCATGAGCAGCAAACTTTTTGGTTTTCTTAAAATATTTACCATATTTCGGGTGTTTCACACTACGAACTACGGCAACCACAATGGTTTTATCCATTTTAGCACTGGTTACTGTGCCTATGATTTCTTTTCTGGAGTTTCTAATTGTTTCCATTAATTTTCTTCACTAGTTTTTTTAAGGTATGCCTGATACTCAGAATCACTTCTACGTGAGTTCAATTCAGTTAACATACGTGCGATATTCTTTCTAGTTTCCTTCAACATATGAGGATGATCAATTTGAGATACAGCATTTTGAAACTTCATTTTTTGTAAAAGTTTACGCTCTTCTCTGTAACGTTCTACCAATTCTTTGTTTGGTAATGATTTAATTTCTTCGAATTTCATGATTAAGCCTCCTCGTGATAATCAGGACGTACAACAAACTTACAAGACACAGGTAATTTTTGTGCTGCAAGACGAATACCCTCTTTTGCAATTTCCATTGGTACACCCGCTACCTCAAACATAATTGTTCCTGGTTTAACGATTGCTACCCAATATTCAGGAGCTCCTTTACCCTTACCCATACGAACCTCTGCAGGTTTTTTCGTTACTGGCTTGTCAGGGAAAATTCTGATCCACACTTGTCCTTCACGCTTTAAATAACGTGTTAATGCAATCCTGGCTGCTTCTATTTGACGAGAAGTAATCCAGTGAGGCTCAAGCGATTTTAAACCAAAGCTACCGAATACTACGCGATGACCTCTTGTAGCCATACCGTGTACACGGCCTTTCTGTTGTTTTCTAAATTTCGTTCTTTTTGGACTCAGCATTTTTCTACTCCTTATGCATTATTACGACGACGGTCACGACGGTCACGACCTCCACGGTCTCTTCTATCGTTTCCTCTGTTATTATTTGAACCTTTTCTTTCGGTTTCTGTTTGCGGAGACAAATCTACTTTACCGTAAATTTCACCTTTACACAACCATACTTTGATACCGATTTTACCATATACTGTTTGCGCTTCTACCAATGCATAATCAATATTAGAACGCAACGTATGTAACGGAGTTCTACCTTCTTTATACATTTCTGAACGAGCAATCTCACCACCATTCAAACGACCACTGATACGAACTTTAATTCCATCAGCTCCCATTTTCATTGTGCCTTGAATCGCATTTTTAATCGCACGTTTGTACGAAAAACGATTCTCAATTTGCTGCGCAATGTTCTCTCCTACCAAACGAGCATCTAATTCAGGACGCTTAATTTCGTTGATATTGATTTGAACATCTTTACCAGTAATTTTCTTAATTTCCTCACGGATAGCATCAACTTCCTGACCACCTTTACCAATCACAATACCTGGTCTAGAAGTATTGATAGTTAAAGTGATACGTTTCAAGGTACGTTCGATAATAACTTTCGCGATACCTCCTTTCGGAATACGTACAGATAGATATTTACGAATCTTTTCGTCTTCTACCAATTTATCGCCGTAGTCTTTTCCTCCGTACCAGTTAGAATCCCAACCACGGATAATACCAAGACGAAATCCTATAGGGTTTATTTTTTGTCCCATGTTTATGCTTCCGTTTCGTTTTTAATATTTTTTAAACTATCAATAATCACTGTTACGTGGTTTGATCTTTTTCTAATCCTGTAACCTCTACCTTGAGGAGCAGTTCTCAAACGCTTCATTGTAACACCGCCATCTACCATAATGGTTTTGATGAATAACTCACCATCTTCGATACGGTCGTCTGGGTTAATTACACCCCAGTTTGCAATTCCGCTTTTGATTAATTTGCTCAAATAGATAGCATACGTAGGCTTTTGGTTAAATTGAAGAATGTTCAACGCCTTTTCTACACGCTGACCTCTTACCAAATCCGCCACCAATCTCATTTTACGTGGTGACAACGGACAGTTTCTTAAAATTGCTTTAGCTTCCATTTTAGTATTATTTTCCGTGTCCTTTGTATGTTCTAGTTGGAGCAAATTCACCTAACTTATGACCTACCATGTTTTCAGTTACATAAACAGGAATGAATTTATTTCCGTTGTGTACTGCAAAAGTATGCCCTACAAAATCAGGGATAATTAAACTTCTACGTGACCAAGTTTTGATCACTGTTTTTTTCTTTGAATCGTTCAAGACGTCTACTTTGTGCATCAATTTGATGTCTACAAAGGGTCCTTTTTTTATGGATCTTGCCATTTCGCTTGTTCTCTAAATTTTACTTGTTGCGTATAGACTTTCTTCTTTCAATTATCAACTTCGAGCTGCCTTTCTTCGGAGCACGAGTCTTCTGGCCTTGTGAATAGATCAAGTTACGTGATCTTGGTTGACCACCTTTACTACGACCTTCACCACCACCCATTGGGTGATCCACAGGGTTCATCACCGAACTTCTTGTTCTAGGACGAATTCCTAACCATCTTGAACGTCCTGCTTTACCTTTTACTTCTTGGCTATGTTCGCTGTTTGAAACTGAACCAATTGTTGCTAAACAAGCAGACAATATTAAACGACTTTCACCTGATGGTAATTTAATTGCAACATATTTGCCTTCACGAGCCATCAATTGAGCATACGATCCTGCACTTCTGCAAATCTTTGCTCCTTGACCAGGAGACATTTCAATGTTATGAATTAATGTTCCCAATGGAATTTCAGATAACAAACAAGCATTTCCAACCTCTGGCGAAATTCCAGGGCCTTGCTCTACCTTTTGTCCTACTTTAATGCCATTCGGAGCAATAATGTATCTTTTCTCTCCATCTGCGTATTCCACTAATGAAATAAATGCGCTTCTATTTGGATCGTATTCTACTGTTTTAACCTCACCAATCACTCCAAAATTATTTCTTTTGAAGTCAATGATACGGTATCTACGCTTGTGACCACCTCCAATGAATCGCATTGTCATACGACCTTGGTTGTTACGTCCACCGGTTCTCTTAATTGGAACCAATAATGACTTTTCTGGTTTATCTGTAGTAATCTCCTCAAAGGTATTCGCTACGCGAAATCTTTGACCCGGAGTGGTTGGTTTTAAACGACGTACTGCCATGATTAGATATTTTCGTAAAAGTCAATGTTAAATCCTTCTTTCAATGTAATAATAGCCTTTTTATACTTGTTAGTATAACCGGAGATTTGGCCTGTACGACGATTTTTACGTACTTTCCCCCGTGTGATCATGGTGTTAACTGATGCAACTTCAACCCCATAGAAATCTTCGATAGCCTTCTTGATTTCGTCTTTTGTAGATCTGTGATCACAAACGAAACCATACTGACCACGCTTATCCATGAGAGAAGTCATCTTCTCAGTTATCAATGGTTTTTTCAGTATCATTTTTTATTAGTCTCCTCTATTTTAGAAATAGAACTTTCTGTTAATATTAAACTAGAAGCTTTTAATACTTCATAGGTATTTAAATCTGCTGCACGCATCACTGTGTTGCCTTCAATGTTACGACCAGACAAATAAATGTTTTTATCTGTATCAGGAGTAACGAATAAAGATCTTCCAGTTACGTTCAACGCTTTCAACATTCCTACAAACTCACTTGTCTTTGGAGTTGCCATGTTGAAATCTTCAATAACCACAATTTGGTTATCTTTTGCTTTGTACGAGAAGGCAGAAATACGAGCCAAACGCTTTAATTTCTTATTCAATTTGAATGAATAATCTCTTGGACGTGGACCATGAATTCTAGCACCACCTACAAAAATACCACTCTTCAATGAACCGTGACGCGCTCCACCTGTTCCTTTTTGACGGAAGATTTTGCGTGTAGAACGTGAAATTTCAGTTCTGTCTTTTGTTTTATGAGTACCTTGACGTTGGTTGGCCATATACTGTTTAACATCCAAATAGATCGCATGATCATTAGGTTCTACACCAAAAATATCGGTAGACAAAGTTACTGTACGACCAGTATCTGCACCTTGCTTATTTAAAACTTTAACTTGCATGCTCTTATTTCTCAATTATTACAGTTGAACCATTATGACCTGGAATTGAACCTTTGATAACCAATAGGTTTCTTTCCGCATCAATTTTCAAAATCGATAAGTTTGTAGCTTTCACTCTTTCGCCACCAGTTCTTCCAGCCATACGCATACCTTTAAATACACGTCCAGGGAATGAACAAGCACCAATTGAACCTGGAGCTCTCAAACGATTGTGTTGACCGTGTGTTGATTCACCTACACCGGCAAATCCGTGACGTTTAACAACACCTTGGAATCCTTTACCTTTTGAAGTACCGATAACGTCAACGAAATCTCCTACTTCAAAGATAGTTACATCCAATATAGTTCCAATTTGCATACCTGTTGGTGCATCTCTGAATTCAACAACTTCTGCTTTCGCTGAAGTCTTTGCTTTTTCAAAGTGACCAATTTGAGCTGCATTTGAATGCTTTTCTTTTTTGTCGCCGTAAGCCAATTGAACCGCGTCATAACCATCGTTAGATACAGTTTTAACTTGAGATACAACACAAGGACCAGCTTGAATCACTGTGCAAGCTACGCGTTTTCCATCTTCATTGAAAACGCTAGTCATTCCTAATTTTTTACCAATTAAACCGTTCATCTTTCTTACAATTTAATTTCAACTTCAACTCCGCTTGGCAATTCAATTTTCATTAATGCATCAACTGTTTTTGTTGATCCATTGAAAATATCAATCAAACGCTGATAAGTACAATATTGGAACTGTTCCCTTGCTTTTTTGTTCACGTGTGGTGAACGCAAAACAGTGAAAATTTTCTTACGGGTTGGTAGAGGCACCGGTCCAC
>JACCDW011682490.1_pt1 | contig 24634 bp, 15 predicted proteins | sample 7449781 | NCBI WGS metagenome assembly JACCDW01 (sample SAMN15323449, study PRJNA562643) | freshwater metagenome | isolation source: river surface water | place: USA:Blue River Watershed | collected 2017-08-18
CTATTAAAGAATTTCAAGTAAAAAATAATGAAGGTAAAACATTATGGATTACTGAGTCAGAAATTTCTACAGCAAATCAAAAAGGTTATCGTGTAGTAAGTAAAAGAATGTCACATGCTGCTCCTGAATGGATTCAAGGTAAAGGAGAAGGTGGTTTCTTGATTCTTGATGACTATACTCGTGCTGATCACCGCTTTATGCAAGCAACAATGGAAATTCTTGATCGCCAAGAATATGTATCATGGAGATTGCCTAAAAACTGGCATGTTATCTTGACTACTAACCCAGACAATGGTGATTATAATGTTACTAGTCTTGACGTAGCTCAGAAGACTAGATTTATTTCTGTTGAGTTAAAGTATGAAGTAAATGTATGGGCTAAGTGGGCAGAAAATATGGGAATTGATGGTAGATGTATTAACTTCATGTTGATGCATCCAGAAGTAGTAACTCAAAGAGTTAATCCAAGAAGTATAACTACTTTCTTTAATTCTATTAGTTCTATTAAAGAATTTAATAGTCAGTTGCCATTGATACAAAATATTGCAGAAGGTTCTGTTGGAGAAGAGTTCGGTATGATGTTTACTATGTTTATCAATAATAAACTAGATAAAATTATTACTCCTGAAGAAATTTTAACTAAACCAGAAAAAGAAGTATTTGATAATTTATTTAGTACTATTGGTAAAGATGATACTTATAGAGCCGATATTGCTAGTGTAATTAGTACTCGTCTAGTAAACCATTCTTTAGTATATGCTAGTAAAAATCCTGTTTCTGATGCTATGATAGACAGACTTTCTAAATTGATTACAGAATGCTCTAGCTTTACTGATGACTTGCGTTATCTAATGCTGAAAGATTTGTTGAATCAAAACAAAGTTAAATTTAGTAAACTAATGTTAAACACAAAGGTCATGACTATGGCCACTAAATAATTATTTATGGAAAAATTAATTAGTTTTAAAATAGAGACTAATGATTGTTATAATCTTAGTAAGGATTCTTTTATTATTCATGTTAATACTTTATATGGCGTAAATCCTCAAGATTTTAGTCCTACAGAAAGTACTGTTAGTTTTGTTCCTGGAGATAAGATTTATTTTCTTCCTGGAATTAATATACCTAGAGTAAAACTAAAAGATATTGTCTTAGATTATAATATTAAAGTAGTAAGAGATATTAATCAAGCAACTAAAGTTTTTACAGGTAGTAATACTTATAATAAAATATCTGATAGAAATTGGTCTTATTCTTTTGATATAAAATTATTAGATAAGTTTTTAAAAGTTTTAAAAGATGCAGATTTGCTTGATGGTTATATAGAGGAAAAAATAAATTTAATGTTATTAAATTCAGATTACACTAAAGTAATTACTGATTATAATACACGTAGAGTACTAGATAATAATGAGTTAAATCTTTACGCAACAACATCAAATGCTAATTTAGCTTTAGAATTTAGGGATAATTATAATTCTTATTATGGTAATACTATAGATCCTGATTTTTCAGAAACAATTGATTATTTAAGTTCTCAAAATCTAAAATTATATGACGAAAAAAGTTTATTAGATATCATAAACGGTGATGATGCATTAATAATAAATGAAGATACATATGAAAAATTGAGTAATATGTTTAAAAGTTCAGATGATGATAATCACACTGTAGCTATGGAAATTATGAGTAATAGTAAATATAAAGAAAGTCTATTTTTTATAGAATTGTTATTTTATAATTTTTCTCATAAAATGAGGGATAATAAAGCTAAAAATCATGTAAATTTTAAAAGTTTAATCACTTATTTAAATAAAGATCCTAGATATTTACATACTAGTGTTGATGATATACTACAATCTTTAGTAAGTAAAAAAGTAATAAATGAAGAATATTTGGATAAAATCTTAAAAATGTTTGAAGATGATATTATACATAGCAATAGATTTTTCTTAGTAAAATCTGTAACTATAAATACAGATATTTTTGATATTATAAAACAAGATTACACTAGGCAAGTATTTCCTGATAGAGTAATTACCCCTCAAATAGAAGACAATTCTGAAGAATTAAATACTTCAGAAGAGTTAAGTTGGATCTAAAAATTTAAAATTATGGTGAGTGAGATAAAACTAGAGTTTCCCGAATTTATCACGCACATACCACAAAGTAAAAACGTATGGGTTAAAATAGGTTATAATAAAATTCATGCTTCTGTGCATTATACTACTAGAGCGGCTCTTGTGGCCGCTATGCACGGTTATATTGAAAAAAATATTCCTGAAAATCTTAGTATTCAAGCACCAATTGAAACTAAGCTAACTGTATATGCGCCTATAAACTTTGGTAGTATGAAAATGGTAAAAGATAAAACTACTGGTAAGAGAAGAACGAGTTGGACTCCTGCAGCTCCTGGGTATAAACCTAATTGGGATATAGGAAATTTAGCATTAATATGGATTAAAGCTTTAGACGACGTATTAATTAAAAAAGGAATACTTCCAGATGATACTGTTGAATTTCTAAGAAGAACTACTTATGAGTTTATTCCTGTAAGTAATTTTAAAGATAGAAAATTAGTCTACAAATTAAAAAGTATAAAAAGATGAGTAATTATAAAGACATACAAGCGCTCAATCAGAGTATCTTAAAGAAAATATTATACAGTCCTGCAGAATTTAAAAAAGCTCAAGAACGACAAAACAACGAAGAATCTAGCCAAGATCATTTTGTATTTGGTACAATGGTAGATATAATGTTAACAGGTACTCGAGCAGAATTTGATGAAAAATTTATTAAAGTATCTGAAGATTCTTATCCTAGTGAAACTATTGAAAAAATAGTAAGAGGTGTTTTTGATGAAATTCTAATAGAGCATCAAGAAGATATTAATTTTTTTCCTTTTAGTGCTTATATTGATAAGATTTTACAGCATTGCAAATATCAAAATTATTATAACAATTATAAAGATGAGACTAGAGTAAGCAAGATACTTACTAGTGGCACAGATTATTTTGAGTTATTACAAAATTCTGTAGGTAAAACTATAGTTACTGATATTGAGTATGCTAAAGCTGTAAATTGTGTCATGGCATTAAAATCTGATGATTTTACTAAAAAATATTCTGATAAAAATTATCCAAAACATTCTCCAGATGATTTAGAGTATTTAGATAAAGTAGTCATTATGTTTGAATATGAAGGCTTGCAATTTAAAGGTGAGTTAGATAGAGTTATGTTAGACCATGATAGAAAAGTAATTACTCCAATAGACTTTAAAACTACTAGTAAAAGTATTATTAGTTTTAAACATGAGTTTTGGAAATATCGTTATGATTTTCAAGCAGCAGTATATCGTTACGGGCTTGCAAAACAAGATTTTATAGTGGAACTAATGAAAAAAGGTTATGTAATGGATAATTTTCTATATATTGTAGTAGAAAAAGAATTGACTAACCCGCCAATGTGTTTTGAGGTAACTAAAGATATTATTCATATAGGTCTTGCAGGTGGCAAAATAGAAAATACTTTTTATGAAGGATTTACACAAGCAGTAGAGAGATATATTTATGCTGAAAATAACAACAAATGGCAGTATCCAAAAGAATATTATGTAAATAACGGCAGAATGAGTTTATTATGAGAGAGATAAAATTTACTAAAACTGCTACTTTTATATTTCCTTTATTAAACATTAGTAAAAACTTATTTGATTGTAATATACTAGACCCTTGGGGCAGGATAAAATTTAATTCTAGATTTTTAAATGCTTATTTACAAGATCAAAATATTGAAAAGTATAATAATCAAAATTATGTATTTATTCTTGTTAGAGGTTATAGAGATGCGGAATTTGATAAATTTTATTCTACTATTCAAGCATTTCCAAATTATGTAGATGACTACGAAATACAAGATTGTGTAGTACTAGTATTTAGTATTCCTACTAATTATCAAAAAGATTATGAGCTAATACTTAACGGTATTTATTCTGAAATTAGCCCTGAAGCAAAAAAATTGATCCTAACAAATAATTATTTTTCTGGCAAGATATTTACTTTGCCTTTAATTTTAACTAAAGCTACTGTGCTTAAACAGAGTTGGGAAGAAAGATTGAGCAATCCTGGGTCTATTGCAGATTTAAAAGATCAAGAAGTATGGCCTATAATTACTTTTGAGAAAGAAATTTTGGATAAAAATATTATTTCTAGATATTCTGCAAACAACAAACATTTTGAACCATCAGGGGAGTTTTTCTAGCTCCCCTTAAATTATTAACAAATGGATTTTGATAATTTTTATAAATCCGATAAACTAAGATTTTATAAATTTTTTTTGAAAAGAGTTTTTGATAATGTAATAGCTGAAGATTTAACTCAAGATTTTTTCTTAAAAGTCTATTTAAATCTAGATAAATTTGATGATAATAAAGCTTTATGGGATGCCTGGTTATTTGTTATTGCTAGAAATATTTTAATAGATTACTATAGAAAAAATAAGTATTTATATAATTCTGTAAAAATAGATATAACTAGTATAGACTATCCTGTAGAGAATCATTTTAATGAAATGCTCGATGTATATAATAAAGAAATTAATAAAATAAGTAAGAAAAAAATAGATTGTTTTATTATGTTGTACGAAGGCTATAGTATAAAAGAAATTCAAAAAGCTTTTAATATATCAGAAGGAACTGTAAAAAGTAGAATATTTAAGTCTAGAGAAATTTTAAAAGAAAAACTAAAAGAATTTATAATATGAAAGATTGTGGAAAAACTTTTATTAAAGCAAGCATAATAGGTATTCTTGCAGGTATTGCAATTGGTTATTTTATGTTTTGTTAAAAATTAATATAAAAAAATGAGTAAAGAAGAACTAATAGAATGGATATATAGTTTATATACCCAAACTCTAACCGATGAATTAAAAGATAGTATTGTAGAAAAAATTCAAGAATTAGATTAAAATGAGTTTAGTAAAAGTATTAAATAGAAAAAGTATGTTGATCAGACCTTCAGGTAGAAGTACTGATTTTATTAGTCCAAGTTTTGGTTTTGGCTGTTTGTATGACTGTTCTTACTGCTATATGAAACGCCATAAACCTACTGGTTTAGACATAGCTACTAATACTGGAGATATTCTAACAGCTATAAATAATCATGCTTATTTTACTCCTGTAGATAAGCCTAATCAAACTCATGAGGTACTTACTACTTATGATATTTCTTGTAATGAAGATTTTGCTTTGCATGCTAAACATCATGACTGGGAAAGAATTTTTGAATTTTTCAAAAAACATCCTCTTGCTATGGGCACCTTTGCTACTAAGTATGTAAATAAAAATCTTTTAAATTATAATCCTGAAGGTAAAATTAGAATTAGATTTAGTCTAATGCCTCAATCTTATGCAGATTTATTAGAACCAAATACTAGTAAAATAAATGAAAGATTAGAAGCAGTAAAAATGTTTCAAGCTGCTGGTTATGAGGTGCATTTAAATTTTAGTCCTGTAATTGTATGTTTTAATTGGTTACAAGAATATGAACAATTGTTTAAAGATGTCAGAGAGTATGCTATAACATATGACTGGGATAATGATAGTGTCAAAGCTGAGGTAATATTTCTTACCCATAATAAATCTAAACATGAATATAATTTAGATAATAATATTTCAGGTGAAGATTTAATATGGAGACCTGATATTCAAGAAAATAAAACATCTCAGTATGGCGGAGAAAATCTTAGGTATGAACATAATTTAAAATCTCAGTATATAAAAGAATTTACTGCACTTCATGATAAGATAATACCTTGGAATACAATTAGATATATATTTTAAATTAAATATTATGGACAAAAAATTATATATACTTAGTAAAATATTAATAGACAATGGAAATAAAGTAAATGATGTAGTATTTGAATCATACCCTTATGATGTTCAATTTCATATGTTGCCTTATTTATGGCGCCATTTTGAATATTGTGGACTTTATAATAATAATGAAGAAGAACTACAAAATGATTTATTATCTTGGGTATATAAATATGAAAATATAACTATTAAGTTTTAATGAGAAACAAACAATATTGGGTAAATGAGCTCGGTTTTGGCTGGGCTCTTGCTTTAAAAGAAACTTTAAAATCTGATTACATAGAAAAACTGTTTAATTATTTAACAGTGCAAAAGGCTTTTAATACTGTAAGCCCTAGTGAAAAAGATATATTTAGGTATTTTAAACTTACTCCTAGAGAAAATCTTAAAGCAGTAGTAATTATAAAAGAATATGGCATAGACATGAGTATGTATCCTGTAAAAGATGCTTGTAATTATATAAATTCTTCTTATGATGTAGGCTTAGAGAAAATATCTCAATGTATTTACCAAGAATATTATTTAAATAATCCTAGTAAAGTTTTATATACTAAATTATTTGATTTTGATGATTGGGCCAAACAAGGCATATTAATATTGCCGCTAGCATTAACTATCAGTAGTAAAGGATCTGGGGAGCATATTAAACCTTGGCGTAAATTTGTAGAAGCAGTATTACAAGATATTGTGAAGTATTCTCCAGGGACTATATTTTTGTTGCTAGACGAACAAGCTAAACAATATAGTGAATTTTTATCCCAAAATCAACATGTATTTTCATGTGATAGCCCTGCAATTGCAGCAAAAGAATCTAAAGATTGGCATTGCAAAATGTTTAAGCAAATTGATTTACTTACAGATAATATTTATGGACCAGGATATAGATTTGCGTGGTAGTGCTTATTTTAATAATAAGACTAAATATAAATTTACTGCAGAGGAAGTGCTAAATATAAAAAAAGATATTTTAGCAGGCATTCCTGTAGAAGTACTTGCTAAAAAATATAATCTTTCAGAGCCTAGAATATCTACTTTAATTAATAAATTTATATTTAAAAACTATGATAATAATAAAATATTAGGTAGAAAAATAGAACCTTATTATAATTCTGAAAAAGAATTATTTAATATAGGAAATAATAATTATACTTGGGAAAGTTTAACTGAACATGAAAAAAAATTTTATTTAGAATATGAAGCAAAAGAGCGCAATAGTAAAATTAATAGAGCACTGGAGTAGTACTTTTAATTTGCCTGTAAATACTGAGGAAAAATTTCCTGCAAAAGAAAGAATAGATTTAGCATTAAAATTAATTAAAGAAGAATTAGCAGAAACAGAAGAAGCTATAGATAATAAAAACTTTTTAGAAACAAAAGATGGTTTAGGAGATTTACTATGGGTAGTAATTAGAGCTATGATGGAATTAGGAATAGATCCTGATGAAACTATAGAAGCTATATTTACTTCAAATATGTCTAAAGCTGATAATAATGAAGAGGATGCTGGGATAACTTATAACTATTATAAAGAAAAAGGTATAATTACTTACTGCAAAGTAGTAAACAACTTATTTATAACTTATAATGTTTCTGACCATAAAGTATTAAAAAGTCATAAATTTCAAAAACCAAACTTATGAAAGTAGGAGATAGGGTAATATGTGTAGATGATAGTGTAAAAACTGGATTATTAGAATTTGTAGGGTATGCTTACCCTAATTGGATTAAGAAAGATGAAATATATACAGTGCGTGAAATATTACCTAATGATGATATAGTGCCAGGTATTTTACTAGAAGAAGTAAGCAATCCTGAGATATATATACATTTGTTAGGCAAAGAACAAGAACCTGCATTTAGGTTAAGTAGATTTGCTCCTATAAATTACCAAGAAAAATCTATAGAAAATGAAATAGAAGAGGTATTAGAGGAGCTCGAAATATTTGACCCTTTAGCATTTTAACAAGAACCCCCTTGATTAGGGGGTTTCTTTAAAAAAAATTTGGCGGTTTCTTTACTCGTTATAATTTTCTGAAAAATCGTAATTTATTTCACTTGCAGTCTTTTTTTCAGATTCACTTCCATAACCTCCTAAAATATTACTAGGCAATAACCAATCAAAAATCCACCTAGTTGCTGTTAAAGATTCTTTTTCAGGATCTTCAGGCTTCATAGTTTCATAGTAAGTAGAATTTACTGTAGTTTTTACGTATTGATTTTTTAGTTCTGGATAACGAAGCTCATAAATATTTTTAAATCCTGGTATTTTTCTCATTCTCCATCTTTGAGCATGAGTATATCCTTCATACATACCTGATTCATATACATCACCATTAAATATTTCCTTTATGTCAGTAAGTTCTTGTAAAAATCTAGCACCTACTACAGGCTCTTTAATCATTTGAATTAATTCTGCTGGGCTAAATCCTGCTCCTTGTTCTAATAATAAACGATTTAATTGATATGCAGTATATTGTGTTGTAAAATCATCATCGTCATCATCGTCTGCTCTAATATTTGCAAGAGCTGCTAGAATAGCTATAATATTTAAATACACTAAATCTAATGCTGTACGTAATACACCTTTTTGCTGTACAGGATCTAAAGAGTTATATACTGCTAACGCAGAACGAGTATATTCTTTGCCCCTTAATTGCAAAAACACTTTAGATAAATAATCTGCAGTAGCATTAAAGTTACCCCACTCTTCTTCTTCTGTTACATAATTAACTCCTCTTTTTTTCAGCCTTGTATCTACTAGATTTAAAAACCATCCACGGTGAATTAATAGAAAATCTCCCATCCAACTTCTAGATAATTTACCTTTATCTGTAGGTGCCATAGTACCATCAACATAATGAGTAACATAATCTATTTTATGTTTAGCTGCTGCCAGAACTCCAGGAGTCACATCTTTACTAAATTCTGGTTTTATTTTTAAATTCCCATCTACAACTTCATGGGCGTTATATAAACTTTTTTCTCTCAAACTTTCCCATTTTTCTTGCATAGCTTTTTTATGGGCTTTGTTATTCTGAGTATTATTTTCTTTGGCAGTTTTTTCTAAAAATTTAGATTTAGTAAGGAACTGGCCTTCATAAAATCTAATATTATCTAATACTGCTAAAGTAATTCTACCTTTTAATGCAAAATCTGCTTGAGTATATCCTGCATACCATATATCAGAATTTGTTAAAGATCTTGTAGCTCTATCACCAGTAGTTTGGAAAAGTATTTTTTGTAAATCAATAATGCCATTTTCTTGCATTATTAAATGCATTTTATTAGTTTTTTTAGCTTTACCTGTTTGCCCTAAAATCTCTCCCATATTTTTCATAAACTCAATACGGGACCAATTTTTACTTTCAGTAGTAGTATATTGGCCTATAGTATCTTCTATAATACTATCACCTGAACCTTTTAAATATCCTGATACAATAGTAGCATAGTTACCTGCTAAGTTTAGCTTTCTTACTGCTCCCGCAAGATTTCTAGATATTTTATCAAAAGAAAGTTCTTTGCCCTGCATTTTTTCAGGTAAAATAGCTCCTAAAAACTGTCCCATAAGACTATCTTTATTTCCTATAGTTACTCCAAGGGATGATTTTCTTTCTATATTATATACATAAGAATCTACTAAAGTTTCTAATGCTTGATATTCATTAGATTCTAGTCTTGATTTTCTTTTTTTATTATCTAAATATTCTCCTGCAGCTAAAGTTCTTTGAATATTTCCTAACGGGCCCGCTATTTTATTCATTTCTTTAAAATTATCTGCCATTTCTGCAAAAATTGTAAAGGTTTTAGCGACGTCTAAAGAAATTTGAGACATGTCTGTAGCAGTTTTAGTAAAATAGATAGGTACCATTTTATTATTTAAACTACTTACTTCTCCATATTCTGTATCATCTGGATCAATAAATAACATGTCGTGGCCGACATCAGATACTCTACCAAAAAAACTTTTATCTCTATTTACTAGTTTTTCTATGTTGTTTTTTCTAATGTTTGGTAAAGAATAAATTAATCTTTCTGTTCGATATTGTACAGGAAGTTTATTAACTGCTTCTTTTTTAGTCTCTACTAATTTATTATAATACTGAGCAAATGTAGGATTGCTCATAAGTTTTTCAAACTGTGGGTTTATATATTTATCTGCAGGAACAGAAATAGTATTACCGTCTTCATCAGTAGTTTGTTTAGTATTCTCTGCTCTAAATTTTTTCCAAGCATTATAATAAACTTTTCTATCTTCTTCGTTTAATAATTCTACGCTTATTAGCGCATAACTTTCATATCCTAAATCTTTTGCCATTTGAGCTTTAGCAGCTTCCATAGCTTGGTAGTATTTATAATAATTATGCTTGCGAATTAAAAATCCAGTATTGTTATTTTTATCATCTTTCTCAAATAAATCATCTATTTTATGGTTAGATTTTAAAAATATTTCTTGAGAAGTTAAAATATTATTAGCTGTTTGAACAGAGAATTTTAATACTTTATCTTTGGCATCTACTATTATTTTATGTGCAGCTTTTAATAATTTAGAACTAGCGTTTTTATAGTTACCTACCCAAAGCCTCCAACCACTTGTAACATCTTCTTGAATAGATTCAAATTCTTTTTCAGCATTAAAATCAGGATCTATAACTTCACCATATTCGTTTCTGTTAGTATCTTCTAAAAATTTAATTCCTATTACTTTACTAATGGCATTATTAATTGCACGAGCTTCGCTAAGTAAACTTAGACTAGAATTTATTATTTCATAGTATTCTTTTTTATTTTCTGTTTCTAGTCCAGAAATTAGAATATCTTCTTTAAACTTAGCAAATAAATCTTCGTACATTTTTACGAAGTCATTAATCATATTAGCATTATGAGCATCGTAGTTTTTATCTTTTTGTACTTTATTTAAATACTTAATAATACTTTCTATTTCTCCGTTTGCTAGATTAGTAAAAGAAGCTATGCCTAAATCAAATTGGCCATTTTTTACCGTGTTTCTAATTTTATTTAAATCTGTTCTAAGTCTAGTAATATCTGATTGAGACTTAGCAGAACGTTTAAATATTTCTATTCTATCTTCTAAAGTTTTAATAGCATTTTCTAAAAATTTTGCTTTTTGTTTTTCACTTTCAGGGACTGCTCTTGTTTCTTCATCATGCTCATCTATTTGCATCATGATAGCATTTTTATCTAATGCTTCATAAGGAGTAGTATTCATTACTCCTAATGTTTCTTCATTTAAAATACTATTAGCTAATGGAATAATAGTTTTTTCTAGATCTATTCTTGCCGCACTATTTTTTCTAAAGTTACTAGCTACCCAATTAAAAAACTTAGCTCCTAAATCATATAGTTGGGTCCAAATATTTTTACCGTCTCTATTTTTTTGAGAGTTTTTAAACTGCGTTACTATTTCCATAGCAAGCATTTTTGCTAATGCTTCTTTTCTAAAATCTATTTCTTCGTCGTAAATATCTTTATACTCTTGTTTTACTTTAGCATAAATGTCAGTAGTAGCTATGTTCTGTAAGGCTTTTGCTACAGAAGGATCTGACTCTAGCATTTCGATAGCAAAGTGAGAAACTTCTTCTGCTAATGTATCTATACGGGCTCCATCTGCAATAGCAATTAAATTTTTTGCAAAGTCAGCAATACCTAAAGCACTTTCATCATAACGATCTGGAAATTTTTCCATTACAGTTTTTAGAGCTTGTACAGATACTCCATGTTTTCTTGCCCAAGACATTAATTTTTTATCTAACTCCTCTACTCTTGATTCTAATGTTTGTGGATTTTTTTGACGGAACATTCCTCCTGCATAAGGAGAATAATAATTGTCTAATGTTACAGGAGCATTTTTATATCCTGCTACATAATAATTTCCAGTATTATTACTTTTACGTAATTCCCAAGTAGCATCTCCAATTTCATCAGAAAGTTTTCGCAATTCTTTATTTATATTAGATATGTCTTCATCAGAAAGATTTTTACCTGCTACTTTTTTAAAGAAAATATCTTTAGCTTTTTGTTGGTATAATTTAGCTTGTTCTCTTTGATAAAAAATAGTATTAGGTTTAATATTTAATTGTTCTAGAGTAGGAAAATCAGTGGTATTGTTTTCTTCCATCCATACAGACATTTTTGCTTTTAAAATAGCAGGTTTTAAATCTGATTGTTGTAATAGATTTAAGTATTCAGGATGGTTAATATTTATACAATAAGACATAATTATAAACTTTAATAACAATTTTTAGCTTGCCAAATAGCAGCTTTTTGTTCTTTCTCTGATAAAGATAAAAATTCTTCTTGAGAAAGTAATCCTAATTCTATAGCACCTTCTTTATTAATTTTCATAAGGTCATTCATAGCTTTTCTATAATCTTCCCAATTATTTGTAACACTACCTTGTTGTTGTGCAGCAGCTCCAGACATTAAATCAGCAAGATTTTGACTAGGCATTTCATTAGGATCTAGTATAACTCCAAATGGATTTTCTTTTTCTGTTTTAATAGATTCAACATTTTTTGTTATTTCTTCTATATCTACAGGTAAGCTAGGCATTCCTGAAAGTCCTAGAATATCTCCTTTATCAGTTTTTGGATCATTTGGATCTTTTTTAACAGGAGCCACAGTAGTAGGCATGAATTCCATAGCGCCTTCTATAGCCATTAAGTCCATTAAATCAGGTGCAGATTCTATTATAGCATTCTCTACTGCTAACATTTGGTCTCCTAATTTTTTAGGAGCTCCTTTTACAGCATCATTATAATCAAAAGCTATATCAATAACAACTGGTTTAGTTATATCATTATAATAATCATACTCTAGAATAAAATTAGTATATCCAGAAGTATTTACAGGCTGATAAACTACTACATCAGGAGCAGAAAAAGTTCCATATTCTAAAGGATTTTGGAATCTTCTTTCTACATATTTATATAGTTTAACTTCTCCTTTTTTGTTTGTTTCTTTTATATAAGGAACTGGTGGGTTATTTTCACCAAATGGAAAATACTCTTTGTTAGAGTTAATCAACATTACTATAGCACCTTTAGAAGTTTTTACACTACCTTTTTCTCTAGCTAATTTTACAATAGCAGTTTCTCTATCTTCATCAGTAAGTAATTCTTTTTCTTGATTTTTATCTAAATACTTACCTATTTCAATAGTAGGCACAAAGGTTTCTTTACCTGCATTATTTTTAATAAATTGATCTATAAACCTATCTGTTATTGTTCCTTCGTCAGCTATTAATTTTTCATTAGGTACATTAGATTTTCTAGGAGCAATTGTATTACTGTCTAAGAAAGATCTTAAGAATCTATTAAAAGTTGTTCCTTCTTTAGATAAAATATTATTTTCTCTTTGAAATTTATCAGTCCAAAATTCTAATGGAATTAATTTAGCAAATGAATAAGGACTAAATCCAAAACCTTGAGCAAAATAAGTATATTTTATTAAGTCTAATCCAAGAGTTTTTACATCTAGATCAGAGTCTTTAATCATTCTTTCCCACAAGTATTTAATAGCTTCGATCTCTGCAGGAGTTTTACCTGTATTATAAAATTCTATGCGCTTTAATTTAAAAGTATTATCAGCTTCTTTTATATATAACTGATCCACAAAATCTTTTAATGGACTATCAGCAGGTAAACTTTTCTTAAATGCTTGTAATCTTTCAGGAACTTTTTGTAAAATATCTTTAGCCTGAGAATAATTAAAAAATGGAAATGCACTAGATATAAAATCTAAAAATTGCGTATCTACCATTTTAGCTTCTTTTTCTGTTAGGCCAGATCTAAGTTTGTTGTTGCCTATAATTCTTTTAATATTTCCTAAAACACTATAAATTAGTTTTTTATTATTTTCATTATATACTCCAATAGACGGAAATATTTGATTCATAATATTTATAGGCTTAATAATACCATATAAATTACTAGCAGGATTCATTAATTGATTGCTTTTTGTTTCAAGCATTTCATCTAGTCCTTCTATTAAATTATCTCCACTACTAATTTTATCATAAATAGCCTGTTGTTTCTGTATAAGTACAAAGTTTGCTGAAGAATTTATTCCTAGTCCTGTTACATCTATTTTAGATGCTGCAATTCCTTCATTAAGTTCTAGAGCTATTTTATTAATAGCATCAAAAGCATTTAACATTTGTAGCTGAAACTCATAATATTCTTTAGTATTTTGCGGAGTAATATTTTTTTCTAAGTCTTCTAGATTTAAAGTACTATCCCATGCAGTTGTTAATTCGCCTCCGTATCTTTTTTTAGCAGCAGCTGTCCATCTTTTTCTGATCTCTGCCATCATATTTTTTTCTGACATCGACCCTTTATTTATATAGTACAATTTGCTTAATGCTATTATAGAAGGTTGATTTACAAATGCAAATACTGTATCCTCATCTATTCCTAAACGTTCTAGTAATGCTATAGTATTAGCAGTATAAGTGTTCATGTTTAAGAAAGATGCAATAGGGTCTTTTGCGTTATCTACAACAGCTGCTAAGTCTGTTGCTAAAATTCTAGAAATCCTTTTGCCGTCTACATAAGCATTGTTAAGTGCTTGGTAGTTTTTACCATTAACTTTTAAAGGATTTTTTAATCTTAGATTAGTATATTGAGCCTTAGCGTGATGCACATTATGATTAGCAAAAATACCAATGAGCTTTTTACCCATCATATTACGATTAAATAATTCTAATTGGGTACTTGGGTAATTAAAATCTAAGTCTTGAGTAACATCTAATTTTTCTGCAGCTTGTCTTAAAGCATCTCCTTTTAATCTAGCCTCTTCTATTTTTCCTGCTTTTAATAACCTAATTTTTGCTGCTCTATCTTTTAAGCTTTCAAAATTACCAGGATTTAAAATAGCTGTTGCAGTATTTTTATTTGATAGAATACTTTGAATAATATCTATTTTTAAATTATCTCTAGATTTTTTAGTGCTGTATTCAGTAGCATTAAATTCTTTACTTTCTAAAATATCTGCTATTAATTCTAAATTTGGCTTAGATAGTTTAAGAATATTTCCTTTAGTTAAATCAAAAGAAGCAACTTCTTCATTAAAATATTCATAAAGATCATCTATTATTTCTTGTTGTTGTTTGTATAAATAATTATCAGCTAAATCAGTTTTAAGTTTTTTAATTTCGTCTCTAACTTCTTTAGCTTTAGAAATATCTTGTTTGATTTGTTCTATTTCTTTACTAGTTTTTTCATTATTTATCTGTGCTTCAGTTGCTTGTCTTCTGCTGTCAAGAATTTTTTCTATAGTTTGTTTATCTTTTACATATAATTCTAAAAATCTTTTTAAGTCTTTAAAACTAGAGTAAATATTTTCTGCATAAGATAAAGCTTCTTCTCTATTACTAGGTTTTTTAACGTATTCAATTACTTTAGGAATTCCTTTAGAGTTTACATAAAACTCCCTAGCCATAAAATATAATTTGTCAATGTCAAAGTCAAGTCCTGCAATAGTAGTAATCTCTCTGGGTAGAATTACTGTACCTCCCATAGATGGAGGAGTAAATCCTACTATTTCTATATTAAACATAGAATACTTATCTTCTGTAGGAATTCTATAGCCTATTATTCTTAAAAGATCTGGAGCTTTTTCTTTAATAAATTCTATATCTACTTTACCATCTGGAGTTAAAGGAAAATATTTTTTAGAACTATGAGGCAATAAAGCTTGATAAGTAATAGTTCCTGTAACAGGATCTGTTATCATTTGTAACTCACTACTAACTCCAAAAGAAGTAGTATTTATTAAGTTACCTCCTTTTATTTTTTGTTTAGTAATTCTGTTTCTAAAAATAGAATTCATTAAAGATTCTACTGTATATAGTAACATTGGGTGATACAAAGGCATTTTTGTTTCATATCCTATTTGTTCACCATTTGCTAGTACAGGAATTGCCTGTATAGCATCTAAATAATCTTGTCCTAATTCTCTTGCAATTACTTCTCTGCGTAGTTCTGCTGTAATTTTTGGCCAGTCTAATTTATTGTCACTATCTAGAAATATTTTTTCTACATCTTTATAACTTTCTTTTAAGTCTTGTACTATAGTATTTTGATATATTCTAGCAATATCTCTTCCTTTATAAGTTTTTCCTAAAAGATTATAATCACCATCTAGAGCTAAATCTCCTAAAATTAATTGTTTAATTTGAGTACCAAATCCAGCACGCTCATCTATATAGTGAGAAGGAGTTTCTTGTTGCAATCTCCAATCTTCTGTAGGCAATTCGTGAATAAAAGTATTATCTGATAAAACATATTTACCATCTTTTAAATTATATTCTCCAAATCTTACTTTGCCTTTAGCGTTTACAGAGTTACCTACTCCACCTACTTTTACTGCAGACTCAAACATTGCTGCAGTAAACTTACCTGCTTCCATGTCGTTATATAAAGCCATTAATTCAGGAGAAGTTTCTGCAAATGATCTTGTTAATACAGTTTCTGCGTTTTTAATTTGTATAGGTGTTTGTTTTCCTGCTACAGTAATTTGAGTATATATAAAAGGTTTTTCTGGCTTAAATGGAGGATTAATTAGCATTAAGTCTTCTATAGTTTCTTTTCCTGCTAAAATTCTTTGATGAGCTTGCTCATGTTCAGGTGTCCATCTATTTAACGATTCTAGCTGCTCTTTTCTTCTATTTGGGTGAATATAAGTAGCACCATCTGTTTCGTTGTTACCGTCGCTTTTTTCAGTCTTAGCTGTCCAAAATGCAGACAACTCTTTCTTTTCCTGCGGAGTTAAATTAGTACTAGAATTTATAATACTCAAAATATGATCTGCAGTTTGTTTTTCTGTAGGCTGAATACTATCGTTTAGTATTATTGCTTTATAATAAGTAGGTAAATTACTAGTATCTCCGTAGGTTCCTGGTGAAACTACTTGAGCAAAACGTTTTTGAATATCTCCTAAATTTTTATAGAAACTAGGATCACCAGCAAGTAAAGTACTTAACTGAGTGTTCATGTAATAAGTGTTTACTAGATAGTCTTTAAAGAAAGTAGTCCTGTCATCTTTTTTAATATTAGTATCTATAAATCTTTCTACAAAACTAAACTCACCAGTTGCCTCGTTTATTCCAGTTATTATACCTGCATCTTTATATTTTTCAATTTGTTTAGCAAGGAAGCCATTTGTATTTACATCATAAGATAAAAACTCATCTATGATAGCCCTTACTTCATTACGATTAAAAGCAGCAGTTGTGCTTACTTTGCCATTTAAAAATCCTAATATCTTAAATTCAGTACTGTTTTTAAAATAATTTGGAATTAATCTTAATAAAGAAGACTTGTTTAGTTTTTTATTAGTAATTATTCTGTTAAATTCTAATGCTGCAACATCAGTAAGTTTATCTACTACTTCTTCTCTTGTATATTTTTTGGCTTTAATATACGGCAAAGTAGATTTATCTGCAGGTATAGGGAGTTTATAGTAAGCTGATTCTCTAGCATTACTATTTGAGTACATTGCTAAATTAGATGTTTCTAATTCAATGTCACTCATATCTGTATACCCTGCAGATTTTCTTTTTCCTTTTCTAGTAAACCCATCTAAAATAACTACATCTAAATCTTTTTGTAAATCATTAGTAGTATCTTGAAGATCTTTTATAAATGGCATTTCTGACATTAATTGGTCAGCTCCTATTTTTTCTAAGTAAGCATTTAATTTATCAGAATCTTTATAAGTTTCAAAGTGTTTATTAATAAAACCAGAAGCAATTAAGTTATGTACAGTCTCGTCATCAATATTTCTAAAACTAGAAACTACTTCTTTTTCTGCTGCAGGTTGTAGAATATTAGCTAATTTTTCTACTAAAGATTTTGCATTTTCTTTGTCTCTTAAATTAGTCCCAATTACTTCATCACTGCTAGGTTTTAAGAAAGTAAATGGATTAGAATTTTGCGTAAGTGCAATTGCTATATTTTCTACAGCTGTTAAAAATTGACCTATGTTTCTCCAATTTCCAGTTTCTCCTCTTGGTATCCAAATATTATGTAACTGATCTTCTGTAATAGAAATATTGTAATCACTTAAAACTTTTTCTATGTCTTTAAATAACTCCTCTTTCTTACCTGGAGTTTGCCATAAACCTGAATTTTGAGAAGCCGTTCTCATTGCTGCGACATCTTGATAAAATTTATTAGCCTCTTCTAAATTTATTATTTCAGGATTGTATTTACCATCAGTTACAAATATTTTATTACTTGGATCCAAAAATTCACTAATTAAAACGTCACGAATCATACTATCAAGAGTACGTCTGTTGGATCTAAATACTTTCATAACTCCATTATCTTCTTGGATAGTCATAAAAGTTGCGTAATTTTTCTGCCCCATTGCTACCCAAAAGTCAGTAGCTAATTTTGGATTTTGATCTATTGCTGCTAAAATATCTTTTATGTAAGGACGGTTAAGTTCTTTTAACTTATCCATCATATCTTTCATAGTGTAGCTATTAGAAAGCTTAGAGATCAAATAACTATATACTACATTAGCTTTTTCGTATTCTTCTACTCCTAAGCTGTTAATAACCTTACTTGCATTTTTTCTATTAGACTTATATTTAGGCAATCTAGAAAGCAAGTTTTTTAATTGATGGCTAAGACTTTCTCTTGCATTTACTGTTATATAAGATTTATCATAAGATTGTTCTTCAGTAGTAGTACCTTCATTTAAGTCATCAAAAATGGTAGTATTTTCTTCTTCTCTTGTTTTAGAAATGCCATTATAATTTTTGGCTTTATTCTCAAGAGTAATGTAAATATTTCTTTCTCTTAAACTATTATTAAATAATTCTAACAATATAGTATTTCCTGTAAAAGCATAAAAAGTAGTGTCTCCTTCTTTGATCTTAGTGCTTTTGCTACCACCCTCTGTTAATATTTGATATAGTTTATATAATCTTTTTGCTATATCAGGTTTAGTACTTTGTGTTTTAGCAATTGTACCAGCAAGTCTTGTTAATAATAAACTATAAAATTTATCTACACCAATTTTATTAATAATTTCTGCTTCACTCATTATGTTCTCTGGATCTATTTTAGATCTTTCATTATCTAAAATTTTTTCCATTGAACGTTTTAAATAAGTAAATGCATGTTCTCTTTCTATAGGATTTTCATATCTATAGATATTTTCTGCATCTTTTAAAGATGTTCTTGCTTTAAAACTAGTATTTTTAAATTTAATCTTATTGGCATAAGTACCTAGATTTATATTCTCAAATAAATCATCTATGTTAGGACTGTTTTTAGTATAAAAGCCTTTTAACATTTTATACATACCAACAAATTGTTTAGCTATTGCATCTTTAGATTTTACAGTGCCTTTAGTTATTCCTACTAAAATATCTAGAGGAGTTACCATACTTTTTTGTACTTCACTTCTAAAATCTAAATACCCATAACTTTTTTGTTTTCCTTCTAATTCTTTAGCAGCTATAGTAAAGTCTACAAATTTGTCAGCTAATAATTCTTCTACAGTTTTGTAGTTAGGTAATTGTTTGTATTCTTTGCCGTTTTTTACTATTGTTTCTAATGGCAATTCATCTTTATATTTTTCGTATGCCTCATTAATTAATTGCATACGAGTTTTTAAAGGCAATGCTAAATTAAACACAACGTGAAAAGCTTCGTGGTAAGTAGTGCCTTCTTCAGTATTTTCCCATAAATACATTGCTGCTTCAGTAAATAGTCCATGAAGAACTTTACCCTGGCGCCTAGCTTCTACAAGCATTTCCCAAGTTTCTTTAGGTAAATAGTTTTTAAGATTTTCAAAATCTCTAAACATTCTTACATTTCCTTTTACTCTATCTGTCTTTTCAGTTTTATTTTTTCTTCGAGTATAGTTTTCTCCAAATACTTTTTTCAAGTATTCTACAGCTTTTTCTTTATCTAATTTTATTTCTTCTGGAGTATCTCTAGGCTCTGCTAGTTTTGTTCTTATATTGTCATCTTGAAATGAATCAGCATCATCTCCAAACTCATCTACATCATCAAATAAACCTGTAGGTACATCTTCTTCATTAGCAATAATGTCTCCAGAAACTGCCATTAAATCTTCTAAAGTTTGACCACTTGGTATTCCTAAAATATTGTCTACAGTTTCTTCTACTTCTGATTCTGCAGTTTGAGTTAAATATTCTTCTGCAGCTGCTGTAATAATACTAGTTTTAGGTTTAGTAGTTGAAGTACCTTCTAAAGCAGCTAGTTCTGCATCGTATTTAATAGTAATAAAAGTAGAATCATCTGCTTTATTTTCTTTTTGAAACTTAGCAAAATCTAATTTTTTACCAAAGTCAGAGTTAATAAAATCTTGAATAGCTTTATCTGTTTCTATAAAATCCGTTGCTAAAACTAAAGTTTCTCCTTCATTGAGAGTTATTGTAAAGTTATCTGTTTTAGGAGTGCTAATAAAAGGTTTACCATCTTTAATAGAAAACATATAACCACTTGTTGTAGCAACATCAGATAACCCATGTTGTTTTATTACTTTTCCATTTTTATCTACAACAAAAAATACTGTATCTCCAACTTTTTCAATAGTGTATGTATTGTCTCCTGTTTTTACTGCTTTTAACGCAGTAGCTCCTGACCTAAATCCCTTTTTAATACTTAAATCACCCTTTGTTTTAAAGGCATTTAACATAGGTGTTATAAAAATAGTATTAGGTTTTGAAAAACCTTTAGATATTAAAAATTTAACAACATCTTCAGATGATATATTTGGATTTTTTAAATACTCTTCATAGACTAAATCAGTTAGTATTTTTTCTTGTTTCCCTAATAACTTATTAATAACAACTTTAGAAGCTTGTGCTGGTGATAAGGTAATCATACCTTCCCCTCCCATACCATCCGCTAAAATAAAAATACCATTTTGTGTATCTACATAAACAGCATCCTCATTACCATCAGTTTGTCCTTGCTTATTAGCAGTACCAAAAGTTACATTTCCAACTGTTTGAATATTAGGTTCATTTGTTTGTATTATCTCAGCTTTAGCATCTGTAGAAACAGGAGTCTTATTTATTTCTGCTTGTTTAGCAATTGTTTTAGGATCATTTAAACTTTCATTTAGTTCGTCAATAGGAGTATTAAAGATAGGGTTTTCATCAGTTTTATCTGCAGTATTTGTTACAGGACTATTGCCTGTAGTTTTACTAGCAGTAGTATCAGGAATTTTTACTGTTAATATATTATTTATTGCTTGTTTTTCTGCGGGGCTTAATTTATAAGCCTCTAATACAAACGAACTAGAATTAAATAAATTTCCATTTTCTGCAAATAAATCTGTTTTTACTCCGCCTACACTAGATATAAAAGTATTATAGTCTTCTTTATTAATTTTTAAATAGTCTACTCTAAATATTTGTTCTCCTAAAAATTCTACGACATCAGGATAATTATCATAAGTTGCAGTAATGTTTTCAGCTATTTCAGGACTGTACTTAGAAACTATATATTTATTGTTTTTAAACTCTACAGTAATTCTATAAAAATTAGACTCTATTCTTTTACGTATTTCTTTTATTTTATCTACGTTAGTCTCCTTTCTTAAATTATCTAACTCAGTTCCTAAAGCATTAATTATACCAGTATTTTTAACTAAGTTATTAAATAACCTAACTGGATATAAACCATAAGCAGAAGGTACTAACATGTACGGGATACCTTCAGTAAGATTTTCTTTTACTTTAATTCCTAATTCAGAATTTAATAAATCTTCTTTTATTTTTTGGTTTTCAGTTCCTTGTCCTGTATAAAGTTCTCCGTTTACTTTAATTACTAATTTAAAAGGTTGCCCTATTCTTTGTAATAATGTTTGCGGATTTTGTTTTAAAGCTATTTCAGGTTGTCCTGGTTGTCTACCATTATTTAAATTCCTTTGAATTTTTTGTAGAATTCTTACAGTAACAGGAGATTTTTGTATAGTTTGTTTATTAAAACTGGCTAGTTTTTCTTGGGATATTTCAAACTTATCTTTAAGATTAATATTATTTTTAGAAAGTAATTCATCTAATAAACCATTTTCTAATATCTGTTTGAATTCTTCTTCTGTACGAAATTTTCCATCGTACCAATACTGACAAGCCATAACTAAATTATTTACCTAGTTCTTGATCGAACAATAACATATTATCTGTAAGAGCTAACCTAGCAATAAGGTCTAAATACTCTCCAACTGCACCTACTTGATGCGTAGTAAACTCTTGTAACAAAAGTACCACTTTTAAAGATAAATCTTCTCTTTTTGCACTAGTTTCGTAAGCAATCATTAAATCTTTTTCCATTTGATAAGCCATTTCTAAAGCAGATTTAATGTCTTGACAATCACAATCTGGAGCTCCGAGAGGTTCTACAGAAATTTCACAATTTAAATCATTCATGAATTTTCCAATTTTTTTATAATGATCTCTTTCTCCATTAGACTCATTCATAAAAAAACTTTCTGCACCAAAATAACCTAACATTTTCATTCTATTTGCTAGCTTTAAATAAGCTTGGGAAGCAGTAAGTTCTAGTTTTCCAAACTTATTTAACTCTTTACATTCTATATCGGTAAGTAATTTTTCCATTATTAACACTTTTTAAATACATTATCTTCATTAGTAAACATTTCAAAATCTGGATTTCCAGGAATTGTAGTTGCTGCTACTAATTGTTCTACAATATTATTAAAATTTTCTTGAATAAATTGATTTCTAAATGCAGAGTTTTCCGTAGTAGTTGTTTCTACTTCAGTATCTACTTCTGATTTTACAATAGCATTCCTTAGTTCACGTAAATGATTAGGCATTCCTGGTTTCCATGACGGGAGTCTTCCTATAAATACATCATTATGATAAACATTAATAGCAATATTATCTGCAGAAGGATTTTGAGTTTTGTTAAACTCATTGTCTGCTATTTTAAAAGTAGCTCGAATATCATTTTCTCGTAACTCTTTATTACTAAGAAAGTTAGGATCATTTATTATTTTAGTATCTACAGGTTGATCAGTATTTTCTTTATCTAAAAATTTTCCTGATAGCTCATCTCTTTTAGGAGCTCCATCTACTATTTCTTTATCATGGGTAATAGGAATAGTAGCGTAATCACTTACATTAGATCCAGGTTGATAAATACTTGTAGAATGTAATTCTTCTACTATAGCTCTGTATTTTTCTGCTATTGATGTTGATTCTGTTTTTAATGGTGCAGGCTGTGAAGCATCTTGAGGGTCTGCATAATTTAATTCTGACGGTTGATTAGCTTGATTAGTTCTTTGTGCTGCAGAAATAACTTGAAAAGCATTTAGAATTCTATTTAAACTTGTAGGATCTGTTACAGCAAGTTCTTGAAGTTCGTCAACAGAAGTGATAGAAACAGGGGTTCCTTGTGCTTCTAGATAATCTAAGATGGCATTAAATAAACTAGGGCTTTTGCTTAAAGCATCTATTATTACGTCTGTATTAATAGGTACATCACCTTTAGTTGTTTCACTTAAAGTAACTCCAGGAGCGCCACCAAAAATACTGCTGAATTCTGCAGCTAGTACATTTGCTATTTCATCTTCTATTTTATTATCTACTATATCGCTATCAGGGTCTAAAGATTCTATATCTTTAGCAGCTGCTTTAGCTCTATTACTAGATCTAGCTTTTAATAATTCTTCTTCAGCTTTTCTTTTTTGCTCTTCTATAAATATTTCTTCTCTTCTATTTTCTAAATCTGTATATAGATTTATAAATTTTTCAGCTCCTTTAGCAGTAAACATTGTATTAAACATTGCTGCTACTCTAGCTTTTTCTCTTTTGATTCTAATTAAATCTTTAATAATTCCTTGAGCTTTGGCTTTATTTTCATTAAATCCTACAGGATCTGAAGACCTCCACTCTTCCATTATAGCTTGATATATAGAATTAGTATTATCAGCAAAATCAAATTTTTCATCTTTATCTAAAGCAATAGCTTCTGCCTTAATCATATCAGTTACTTTAGCATCTATGTTAGTAGCTGTTACTCCTGATAATTCTTTTTCTAATTCTTTTTCTCTTTTTCTTAAATTATTAATGCTGCTATCTAAAGAAATCATTTGATCTTTAGCTGCTTCTGTTAGGTTATTTATGTACATAGCTCTAGCAACAGGATCTTTAGCAAGTTCTTCGCCTATAAAAGCAGCTGCTTTTTTCTGTAAGCTAGAATAATTTTTATTAATAACTCTATCTATTATAAGATTTTGATCATTAAACATTGTATTAATGTCTTCATGAGATTTTATAATAGATTCTGTACTTTTTCTTGCTTTATCTAAAGTAGCTTTTCTAGTTTTTTCATCAAATTTAAAATTACCGTCTGGTGTTTTAAATGTATATAAATCATTAAACTCATTTATATCCATTTCTTCAAGAGCATCTAAATCTTGATAAATAGTATCTGCTATGCCGTTTTTATATCTAGTACTAACAAAAGAATGCCAATAAGCATGCTCACTATTTTTATAGTGGAAAGTATCTTTTTTGCCTAATGCTCTATCCATGTCTGCTTGTAGTTTACTACTTCGCAACATGTTTTCCATATTATTTTTTAATACAGGTTGTATAGGAGTTTCTTTATATTTTTCAATAGTAAGCTTATCTCTTTCTCGTGCTTTTTTAAACTCAGACATACTTTCTTTGATACCACCATACCATCCTATTCCAAGTTTTACTCTTCCTGTGGCTTC
>JACCDW011085618.1_pt1 | contig 24630 bp, 23 predicted proteins | sample 7449781 | NCBI WGS metagenome assembly JACCDW01 (sample SAMN15323449, study PRJNA562643) | freshwater metagenome | isolation source: river surface water | place: USA:Blue River Watershed | collected 2017-08-18
ACCAATAAGAGTGAATCAGCTGGTCCAAGTCGAGATTGGCTCAACTTTGTAAAGAGTCCACGTGCCCGTTCAAAGATCAAAGCCTGGTTTAGCAAAGAGCGAAGAGAAGAAGCGATTGATGCTGGACGTGAATCAATTGCTCGCCAAATGCGTAAAGCAGGCCTTCCTTTGCAGAAGATCTTTGCAGGACACTCTCTACTGGAGCTTGCACATGACCTTCGATACTCCGACATCGATGGTTTGTATTCTGCAGTTGGTGACGGTCATGTTTCTGCGGCATCAATCATCGACAAACTGGTTGCTTCGATGGGGGCGGAAGATTCACATCCTGAACCTACGATGGATGTGCTGCCCAATAGAGCGCCAACTACTAGACGTTCAAGCAACGCGGTAGATGTTGAAGGAACAGATGATGTTTTGGTAAAGCTTGCTCGTTGCTGCACTCCTGTTCCGGGAGATGTCATTATGGGTTTCATTACGAAGGGGAGTGGCGTTTCTATTCATAGATCCGATTGCACCAACGCATCTGATCTGCAGAAGCATCAATCCGATCGTGTTGTAAATGTTAAATGGCGCACCGGTGCTGCATCTATCTTTTTGGTCAATATCCAAGTTGAGGCACTTGATCGTGCCTCGTTGTTAGCCGATGTCACTCGCACTCTTTCAGAGCAGCATGTAAACATTTTAAGCGCAGCCGTCAGTACCTCGAAGGATCGAACAGCCTTCTCACGTTTTACCTTTGAAATGGCAGATGCAACTCACCTGGATGCGGTTCTAGCCGCGGTTCGTGGAATTGAAGGCGTTTACGATGTTTACAGAACAACTAACAATTAACTGTTAGTTAAATTCAGCAAGACCTTTTTCAGCTTCTGCTAGCCACACCTTGCGAGCAGCAGCTGACTCAGATGCTTCAGTTGCCTTCTTGGTGTTTCCGCTAGCTGAAAACTTTGCCGCTGCCTTTTCGTAATTGGCGATTGATTCAGTCAACTGCGCAACAACTTCTTGTGCACGCTTCTTTGCTGCTGGATCTGTCTTGCGCCAAATCTGTGCCTCAGCTTCCTTAATCGCAGTTTCGACGGCAGCTACACGAGCATCAAGGGCTGCGCGCTTGTCACGATGGGTCATGCCGATTTTTTCCCAAGAACGAAGGTGATCGTTAAGGGCTTTACGTGCTTCTTTAACATCGGTGATAGGAAGCAAAGCCTCAATCTGTGGAAGAAGCTCTTCACGCTTGATCAAGTTAGCCGCCATTGTTACATCGCGCTTTTCTAGATCAGCGTTCTTTGCGGTGAAGAATTGATCTTGTGCAGCCTTGAAACGTGACCACAACTTTGTATCGTCATTCTTCTTACCGCGACCGGCGGCCTTCCATTGATCCATAAGAACCTTGTAACGCTTAGCGGTTGGAACCCACTCAGTTGAAGTCGCAAGCTTTTCAGCCTCTTCAACAATCTTTTTCTTGGCATCTGCAACCACTGATTGTGTCGCTTCAAGAGATGCAAAGTGGGTACGACGGCGCTTATCAAACTTATTTCGTGATGATGAGAAACGCTTCCAAAGATCTGCATCCGCCTTCTTCTCTAGGCGAGGTGCAGCCTTCCACTCATCCAAAAGAACCTTAAGTCGATCTCCAGTAGCTTTCCAACTTTCAGATAGTGCTAATGATTCTGCTTCAGCAACGATCTTTTCCTTTTCAACTATAATCTGCTCGCGGCGTGCAGCCTTTGCTGCGGTCTCTGTCGCCTTCTTTGCTTCGTACGCTTCGCGATGTCCTTCGATCAAAGGTTCGATTTGCTCAACTGATGCAGCAAGAGCCTCTAGATTTCCAACGCCATTGAGTTCCTTAACCTGCTCGCGCAACTTCTTCACAGCGGCATATGCATCTGAAGGAACCATTGCACCGCTCTTGATGCGCGCAGCAAGTAGTGCAACCTCACCGGCTAGAACTTCAAATTTACGAACAAAGTAGGCCAACGCCTCTTCAGCACTCTTTCCAGGATATGAACCAACAGCCTTTTCGCCCTGAGGTGTTTTTACAAAAACTGTTCCATCATCTGCTACTCGACCAAAAGCCGAAGGATCTCCAATTAACGCACTTGCCGCGCTAGCCTGGTGTGGGAAATTCATATCTGTCATGAGTGTGATCCTTTCAGCGCGTTACCTCGGTGTGAGGCTCGCTATATGTGAGTGCGATGTTTAGAAGATTTGCATCCTCTAAGCGTGGGTCGAGTGTGGATTGATAGGTCAAAAGGTACCCTGTCTCATGGTTCGAGCGTCAATCGAGCCTTAATTGAGCGTGAATGAGGGGGTCGGTCGGTGCTTATTGACTCCTTTGCCGCCCCAATGTTTGCCACTAACTGCTGGGTACTTGCGCCTGGGCGCGACAGTGAGTGCGTTGTGATTGATCCTGGAATGCCAGATGTTTCGGGACAATTAGAGGATTTGCTTCGCAAGCACAATCTCAAGCCAGTTGCGATTATTGCTACCCACGGACATCTCGATCACACCTTTTCTATCCAACCAATAGCTGATGGATATTCAATTCCCGCATACATACATAGCGAAGATCGACCTTTTCTCGGTTCTCCTGAAAAACTTCATGGAGAAGAGTTTGTCGCGACTCTTTCAGGTATGAATTTTGCGGAGCCAATAGAGGTGAAGGAGCTTCGTAATGGTGAAGTAATTGACCTCGTGGGTCTTTCATTCAAGGCGATTCATGCCCCTGGGCATACGCGCGGCTCATTGATGTTTGAAGTTTCTAATGAAGTATTAATCAGCGGGGATGTGCTGTTTGCTGGTTCGATTGGTCGTACAGATTTACCGACAGGTTCGGCGAAGGATATGGAAGAGACCTTGCGAAAAAAAGTAGTGCCGTTATCGGATCATCTCAAGGTGCTACCGGGTCATGGCCCAGAAACTACGATGTCATATGAAAAGAAGAACAATCCTTATCTGAAGAGTTTGGTAGGACGTTACTAATGGCTCAACAAAAGATCTCCGCGCCTAAAGGCGTAAGTGAGTACACCCCGCCACGTTCCAGCGCCTTTGAATTCGTTCGAGACGCTTTAATTGCTCCAGCAAGTAAAGCGGGCTATAGGTTAATTGAACTTCCAGTTTTCGAGGACACCGATTTGTTCAAGCGTGGTGTGGGTGAGTCAACTGATGTTGTATCGAAAGAGATGTACACCTTTGAAGACAGAGGTGGTCGTTCAATAACTTTACGCCCCGAGGGAACCGCCGGAGTAATGCGATCTGTGATCGAACACGGCTTGGATCGCGGTCAACTTCCGGTCAAAGTTTGGTATTCAGGTCAATTCTTTAGAGCAGAGCGACCACAAGCAGGTCGTTATCGTCAGTTTTATCAAGTGGGCATTGAAGCAATCGGCTTGGATGATCCGGCAATTGATGCAGAGGTAATCGCGATTGCTGATGCAGGATTTAAGGCTCTAGGGCTTACAAAGTATCGCCTGGAGCTCACTTCATTAGGTGATGCTCAATCTCGAGCAGCGCACAGAGTTGATCTTCTGAAATTCATAGCCACTTTGGATCTTGATGAAGCAACCGCCGCGCGAGCAGCGATCAATCCTTTACGACTTTTTGATGACAAACGTGAAGAGATGAAAAAGGCGATGGAGAAAGCTCCATTGCTGATTGATTATTTGACCCCAGCCTCTCGTGATCATTTCAATCAGGTCATTGCATATTTAGATGCACTGAAGATTTCATATGTTCTCAACCCTCGAATGGTTCGCGGCTTGGATTACTACACTGGAACAACATTCGAATTTGTTCATGAGTTACTGGGCGCACAATCAGGAATCGGTGGCGGTGGACGCTACGACGGATTGATGGAGCAGCTCGGCGGTCAATCTTTATCTGGAATCGGTTTTGGCCTTGGCGTCGATCGTGCCTTACTGGCAGCAGAGGCTGAAGGAGTAATCGGTGCTGACGCATTTGTTGCAGATCTCTTCATCATTCCTCTTGGCGAAGCGGCCAAGGTTCAAGCATTAACAGTGGCGTCGTCACTTCGCTTGAAGGGCAAGACCGTTGAAATCGCCTTCGGAGATCGAGCTCTTAAGGGAGCGATGAAGGGGGCGGACAAGAGCGGTGCTACATATGTCATTGTTATTGGCGATTCAGAGGTTTCAAGCGGAACAGTGGAGTTGAAAGAGATGAAAACTGGCACCGCAACCTCGGTTAAGATTGACTCATTGTTCGAAGCTCTCGAAAAGTAGAATTAGGAAGTAAATAATGTTACGTACTCATGAAGCTGGTTCTCTGCGTAAATCTCACGCAGGGCAGACTGTCACTCTCGCCGGTTGGGTATCCCGCCGTCGTGATCATGGTGGCGTAGCCTTTATCGATCTTCGTGATGCATCTGGTTCGGTTCAGGTTGTTATCCGTGATGAAAAGGTCGCAGGTTCTCTTCGCGCCGAATGGTGTCTATTAATTACAGGCGAGGTTGTAGCTCGACCAGCTGGCAATGAGAACACCAATATTGCAACTGGCGAGATCGAGATCATGGGGGACACCGTTGTTGTTCTCTCCGAAGCAGCGCCCCTTCCATTCCCAGTTGATAGTGGTGATGACACTGATATCAATGAAGAGGTTCGTTTACGTTACCGCTACTTAGATCTTCGCCGTGAAAAGCCGGCTCACAATTTGCGTTTGCGCTCGAAGGTAACTTCAACAATCCGTCGCGTCATGGAGGATGAAAACTTTCTCGAGATTGAAACCCCTTATTTAACCCGTTCTACTCCTGAAGGGGCACGTGACTTTTTAGTTCCAGTGCGTTTGCAACCAGGATCTTGGTACGCATTGCCTCAATCACCACAGCTCTTCAAGCAGTTGCTGATGGTTGCGGGTATGGAAAAGTACTATCAAATTGCGCGTTGTTTCCGTGATGAGGATTTCCGCGCAGATCGGCAGCCAGAGTTCACTCAATTAGATATTGAAATGTCCTTCATTGACCAAGAGGATATTCTCGCAGTTGCAGAAAAGATTGTTGCTTGCGTATGGAAGGAAGCGGTTAATTACGATATCCCTCTTCCATTGAAGCGCATGACCTATGCAGATGCGATGACACATTACGGTTCTGATAAACCAGATCTTCGTTTCGGCAATGAGCTCGTAGATTTGACCTCTTTCTTTGCAAACACTCCTTTCCGTGTTTTCCAAGCGCCATATGTCGGTGCAGTGGTTATGCCAGGCGGAGCTTCATCTGCGCGACGTGAACTTGATGCTTGGCAGGATTGGGCTAAGGCACGTGGAGCTAAGGGTCTTGCATACATTCTCGTTAATGAGGATGGGACTCTAGGCGGTCCTGTTTCAAAGAATATTTCTGAAGAGGAAACTGCGGGTGTTGTTTCAGCAGCTGGTGCAAAGCCAGGAGATGCGATCTTCTTTGCCGCAGGCGATAGAGCTTCTTCGCTCAATTTACTTGGCGCGGTACGCCTTGAAATCGGAAAGCGTTGCAATTTGATTCCGGATGGCCAATGGGAATTCCTATGGGTTGTCGATGCGCCAATGTTTGAAGCTACCGATAATGGTGGTTGGACCGCGGTTCACCACCCATTCACAGGACCAAAACCAGAGTTTGCAGCAACCTTTAAATCAGATCCAGCATCTGCTTTGGCGTATGCATATGACATCGTTTTGAACGGTACCGAATTAGGTGGTGGATCGATTCGTATCCATGATCGCAACATTCAAAAGGATGTTTTCTCAGTCATCGGTTTAAGTGATGAAGAGGCTGCAAGTAAGTTCGGATTCTTGCTCGAAGCTTTTAATTACGGCCCACCTCCACATGGTGGAATTGCTCTAGGTCTAGACCGCGTGTGCGCATTGTTAACCGGTTCTGATTCGATTCGCGAAGTTATTGCCTTCCCGAAGACAGCTAGTGGTGGAGATCCATTGACTGGCGCACCAACTCCAATTACCCCCGCTCAACGCAAGGAGAGTGGAATTGATTGGGTGCCACAACCGAAAAACCCACAAGAGAGTTAAGGGTTCAGGTAGGCTAACAACATGGGTCCAGGTGGAATTGCAACAATAATCGCAGCCTCGTCATTGGCTGTTATCGCTATCGCTATTGCGTACGTTGTTATTCGCATTGGTCGTTTGATTGATGAGGCTAAAGCCTCTCTCAAGGCGCTCACTGATGAAACTGCACCATTGATCGATGAAGTACACACCACAGTTACTCTGGTTAATGGGCCGTTGCACAGCATCAATCGCGTGAGCAAGAATATTGAAGAGATGAGTGAAAAGGTCTCAGAGGCCACGCAAGGATTTATGAATAAGAATGGCTCTGCAGTGAAGGTTGCCGGAGCACTTCTGTCAGCGGCCCAGATGAATAAGGGTCGCGCCAAGAAGAAGAAGGCGGAGTGATCGTAACTAGTGGAATCCGCCGAGATCCGTTCGCGCTGGCTGCGCTTTTTTGAGTCTGATAACCGCCAAGGTTTAACGCACACCGTTGTTCCTTCTGCATCTTTAATCGCCGATGACCCCAACCTGCTTCTTGTTAACGCAGGCATGGTTCCTTTTAAGCCTTATTTTCTTGGTGAAGTAACTCCACCATACAAGCGCGCTACATCTGTTCAAAAGTGTGTGCGCACCCTTGATATTGATGAAGTTGGAAAAACAACTCGTCACGCATCCTTCTTTCAGATGTGCGGAAACTTCTCTTTCGGTGATTACTTCAAAGAAGGTGCAATCGCACTTGCTTGGGAGCTACTAACCCGTCCAATTGCAGATGGCGGATACGGATTCCCAGAAGAGAAACTGTGGGTCACTGTTTATTTGGATGATGATGAGGCCGCAGATATTTGGCATAAGCAGATCGGTGTGCCAAAGGAGCGAATTCAACGTCGCGATATGGCAGATAACTTCTGGTCAATGGGCGTTCCTGGTCCGTGTGGTCCTTGTTCTGAGATTTATTACGATCGCGGTCCGGCATACGGTGTTGAAGGTGGACCGATCGCCGACGAGAACCGTTATCTTGAAGTATGGAACCTCGTGTTCATGCAAAATGAACGCGGTGCAGGCGGTGGCAAGGATGGGTATCCAATCCTTGGCGAGCTTCCAGCTAAGAGCATTGATACAGGATTAGGCCTAGAAAGAACTGCGGCTCTATTGCAAGGTGTTGAGAATATCTACGAGATCGATACCACGATTCAAATTCTTAATCGCGCATCGGAGCTCACCGGAGTTAAGTACGGTGCTTCTGAGAAGTCAGATGTTTCTTTGCGCGTTATTGCAGATCATGCGCGCACATCAGCAATGCTTATTGGTGATGGCGTTACACCTGGCAACGAAGGTCGTGGCTACGTTCTTCGTCGAATGATGCGCCGAACAATTCGCAATATGCGCTTGCTGGGTTCTATGGATCCGATCATGTCTGAATTAACTGTTGCTGCAATCGGCGCGATGGGTCCTCAATATCCTGAACTCGTATCTGACAAGAATCGCATTTTGGCGGTTAGCGCCTCTGAAGAGGAAAGCTTCCTGCAGACTTTAAAGAGCGGTACACAAATCTTTGATCTTGCATCGACTGCACTTAAGAAGAGCAAGAGCACGGTTTTGCCCGGCGAAGATGTTTTCAAACTCCACGATACATATGGTTTTCCATTTGATCTCACTTTAGAAATGGCTCGTGAAGAAGGTCTCAACGTTGATGAAGATGGTTTCCGACGTTTGATGAAGGAGCAGAAGGATCGCGCTAAGGCTGACGCAAAAGCGAAAAAGTCGGGCCATACCGATGTTTCTGTCTACCGCGCCATTGCAGATAAAAGCGGAAAGACTGAGTTCTTGGGATATTCCAATGTAACTTCAGAATCGCAATTAACGGGAATTCTTGTTGATGGAGTCGGTGTTGCATCAGCATCCGAGGGCGATGATGTAGAGATTATTCTTAACCGAACTCCGTTTTATGCAGAAGGTGGCGGCCAGCTTGCTGACGGCGGACGTATAACTTTGAGCAACGGCGCAGTTATTGAGATTGATGATGTCCAATCACCTGTACCAGGTGTGTCGGTGCACCGTGGACGAGTACTCAATGGAAGTGTTGAAGTTGGATCAGATGCTCTTGCTGAGATTGATGCAGAACGTCGTTCGGCTATCTCGCGTGCACACACGGCAACGCACATGGTCCACAAAGCCTTCCGAGAAATTCTTGGAGAAACTGCAACCCAAGCTGGTTCGGAAAACTCTCCAGGACGTTTCCGTTTCGATTTCCCTGCAACAGGTGCGGTTTCAGCATCGGTGCTGAATGATGTTGAATCGCGAGTCAATACTCTTCTGCTAGACAACTTAGAGGTCACTGCAGAGAGTATGTCTCAGGCAAAGGCTAAAGAGCTTGGCGCGATGGCATTGTTCGGTGAAAAGTATGGCGATGTTGTTCGAGTTGTAAGTGTTGGTGATTGGGCACGTGAACTGTGCGGAGGAACTCACGTTTCACGTTCAGGGCAGCTAGGTGTTGTAAAGCTCCTTGGTGAATCTTCGATTGGCGCTGGAGTCCGTCGAGTAGAGGCCTTGGTTGGCGTGGATGCTTACAAGTTCCTTGCTCGCGAACATATTCTTCTTAACTCTTTGACCGATTTGATCAAGGGTGCACGAACAGAAGAGCTACCAGAGCGCATCTCAGATATGTTGAATAAGATGAAGGAGATCGAAAAGGAGTTAGCTTCCGTTAGATCTGCTCAGGCGCTATCTCAAGCAGGGGACCTTTCTAAATCTGCAAAGGATGTAAACGGGTACACCTTTATCGCTTCTGTCATGTCCGATGGTGTTTCAGGTGATGACCTTCGTAAAATTGCGATTGATTTACGGGCTCAACACAAAAACTCTGTAGTTGCATTGCTCAGCAACAACGATGGTAAGCCGGTATTAGTTGTTGCGGTCAGCGATGATGCAAGAGCCAAGGGTGCTAAGGCTGGAGCTTTGGTGAAGATTGGTTCAACAGTTCTTGGTGGCGGTGGTGGCGGTAAGGATGATTTCGCTCAAGGTGGAGGTACTAACCCAGGGGCATCACTGGAGGCAATCGCCGCAATCTCACAATCGCTGCTTGGATAAATGATGCAGCGTGGGCGTCGTATCGCTTTTGATTACGGAGATGTCCGAATAGGTGTGGCTGTAAGTGATCCAGATTCGATTCTCGCATCTCCTTTAACAACTTTAAAAAGCGACAGTAAGAGTTTGCCTAAAGAGATCCTTGCAATCTTTGAGGAGATCGAACCAGTACAGATTTTTGTTGGAAAGCCTGCTTTATTGAGCGGTAATTCGGGATCGGCTTCAGAGAAAGCTGAAGAGTTCGCGAAGAAACTTGCAGCACTTGTCGATGTTGAAATCCTGATGGTGGATGAACGTATGTCCACAGTTAGCGCTGCGCGCAATTTGCGAGAAGCAGGCAAGAACGCAAAAGATTCAAAGAGTTCGATCGATATGGCTGCAGCGGTTGCGATCCTTGAATTTGGTATTGATTTGCAAAAGAGGAAACTGTGAAGCAATTCAAGCGACTAGTTGCTGCCGGCTTAATTGTTTTCTTGTTCACCCTTTCTCTATTTTTAATACGATCATCATCATCTTCTGCCCCTGATTTTCAAACTCAAAGTTCGGTTTCGGGCTTGGATGAAGTGGTCATTGATATTCCTGCCGGAGCATCCGGATCTACCATCGCCGGAATCTTGTTCGAGGCGGGAGTTGTTAAGTCTTCAGCAGCATATTTCAGAGTTGCCGTTGCTGACTCAAGATCTCAAAAGGTTGCGCCGGGGCGACACCGATTATCTGTAAAGATTTCAGCTCAGCAAGCGTTGGAGCAGCTTTTGGATCCAAACCGTATTCCTAATTTAATTAAGGTCAATGAGGGAGCTTGGAAGAGCGAGATTGTGGATGCGCTCATTAACTACGGCTTCAGTGTGAAAGATGTGAAAGCAGCCTTGTCGAGACTACAGTTACCTGATGGATTTTCTGACAGTGAGGGCTTACTGTTCCCTGCTCAATACACCTTTGCCGAAGGAACATCTGCACAAACCGCGCTTCAATCAATGATCCAACGTTTCACTGCAGATCAGGTTGCAGCAACAATTCTTAAGGGTAATTCCAAATACTCAGCTAAACAGTTGTTAACAATCGCATCAATTATCCAAGCCGAAGGAGACACTAAGGACTTCGACAAGGTTTCTCGGGTGATTTATAACCGCTTAGCGATCGATATGCCGTTGCAAATGGACTCCACAGTTCACTTCGTGAAGAAGGTTCGTGGAGAGATTTTTCTCAGTCGTAATTCAACATTATTGAACTCTCCATACAACACATACCGTCGGTACGGTTTACCTCCAGGCCCGATTGGCAGTCCGGGTACCGCTGCCATGAGAGCAGCGCTTAATCCAGCTCTAGGGGAATGGCTCTATTTCATTACAGTTGCGCCGGGGGATACACGTTTCACCGCAAGTATTTCTGAGTTCAATTCGTGGAAACAGCTCTATACCAAGAATCGAAAGGCTGGAGCCTTCAATTGATTAATGCAGCCGTTCTTGGTTCACCGATAAACCATTCTTTAAGTCCCGTTTTGCACAATGCCGCATATGAACTTTTGGGATTGAATGGCAGATACGAAGCCATTGAAGTTCGTGCAGGGCAGCTTGCTGCTTTCCTGCAAAAGACAGATAAGAATTGTCTCTCATTGACGATGCCTCTTAAAGAGGAAGCTATTTCATCGGCAAGTGTTAGTTCTGGACTTGCTCAGCGCATTTCAAGTGGCAACACATTAACTGTGGTTGATGGTAATTGGCATTTAACGAGCACAGATGTTGCGGGATTTGAATTTTCACTGAAGGCTCACCAAATCAGCCAACTTGATTCTGTTTTGATACTTGGTGCAGGAGCTACTGCGCGAGCTGCAGTTGCTTACCTTTCGACAATTTCGAAGAAGATTCAAGTTGTCAGCAGGAATAGTGATCGTGAAGCAAGCATGAATAAGGCTTCAGATATCCAGATCGAATACCTGCCATGGGAAGCAACGCAACAAATTAACGATGCAGATCTCGTGGTTAATACCGCACCTGGAGATGCTTCACACATTTTTCTACCTTCGATTCAAAAACCTCGCGGAACTTTGTTTGAGGTTTTGTACGATCCTTGGCCGACCTCTCTGTCGGAAAAATGGGCATCTACACATTGCGAAGTCATTGATGGTCTAGAACTTTTGATTCATCAAGCCATTTCACAGATAGAGCTATTCTCGACATTAACACTAGATCGCGCTGCACTGTATGAGCATCTGCGCAAGGTTGCAATAAGCAAACTTGGGTAATCCACAACCTTAATTGCCAACGAAGTACCTGGTTTTACGCTAGCAATGTGTTTTTGCCACTGATTCTTTTATCTATACCGATAGTGATTGCTGACATCGGCTACAGAAGAATCCCCAATATCTACATCTTGGTTCTTTCATTGTGCCTTATTCCAACTCTTTTCTTCTGTGGTTTTGGGAAATTAACGCCGTTAGTAATTTTCCTCCTAACCACATTTTTAATGAGTTTTCTTGGGATGGGAATGGGGGATTTCAAACTTCTAGCCATCATTGGTATCTGGCTCAATATTCGAGGAAGATCATCACTTGGCTACTTTGCAGCTCTGATTCTTGCAATATCTGCGATACACATTGTGTGGAAGACCATCAAAAATAGATCCATACCCAAGTCGATACCAATGGCCCCGAGCATTTTCCTGGCTCTGAGCCTTTATTTGGCGTCGCAATAGCAACTGCATCTGTCACAATAGGCTCATGCGTTGGTTAACAGCAGGTGAGTCTCACGGTCAGGCACTGAGTGCAATCGTGGAAGGGATTCCTGCATCGGTAGCTGTGACTACAGCTGACATTGATTACCATTTAGAACGTCGTCGCCTTGGTGTTGGTCGTGGAGCGCGACAGAATTTTGAAGCGGATAAGGTCACTATTTTGGGTGGTGTTCGCTTAGGTTTAACTCAAGGCGGCCCAATTGCAATTCAAGTTGGAAACTCCGAATGGCCAAAGTGGGAAAAGGTCATGTCAGCAGATCCTGTTCCAGAAGAAGAGATCCGTGATTTAGCGCGAAATGCTCCGTTGACTCGTCCACGTCCGGGACATGCAGATTTAGTAGGAATGCAAAAGTACGACGTAGATGATGCACGTCCAATCTTGGAGCGAGCAAGTGCACGTGAAACCGCCGCACGCGTTGCATTGGGCGCAGTTGCCCGCAACTTCTTAGAACAAAGTGTTGGAATCACGATCTTGAGTCATGTTCTGTCGATCGGATCAGTACGTGTTCCCGATGAAACAACCCTGCCTTTTGCTGGAGACATGAAGAAGATCGATAACGATCCTGTCCGTTGCGCAGATCCGGCGACAAGCCAATTAATGATTACTGAGATTGAGAATGCACACCGCGATGGAGACACCTTGGGAGGCGTGGTTGAAGTTTTAGCTTTCAACATGCCGCCAGGATTGGGTTCACATGTGCATTGGGATCGTCGTTTGGATTCCAAACTCGCTGGAGCGGTTATGGGAATTCAGGCAATTAAAGGTGTTGAAATCGGTGATGGTTTCCAAACGGCTACGCGCAGAGGTTCGGTAGCTCATGATGAGATCGAAAAGGATTCTTCAGGAAAGATCGTTCGTCGTACCGATCGCGCTGGTGGTACCGAAGGTGGAATGTCTAATGGTGAGATCTTGCGAGTACGCGCAGCGATGAAACCAATTTCTACTGTTCCGAAGGCGCTAGACACGATTGATGTTTCAACTGGCGAAGCAGCTAAGGCGATAAACCAACGCTCTGATGTGTGTGCGGTGCCAGCTGCAGGAGTTGTCGCTGAAGCTATGGTTGCTTTAGTTCTTGCCGAAGCAGTACTTGAAAAGTTTGGTGGCGATTCAGTAACTGAAACGCGACGTAATTACGAATCCTATATTTCCCATCTTAATTTCAAGTAAGAACAGTTCATGAAAAGAATAGTTTTGATCGGTCCACCAGGTGCCGGGAAGAGCACCGTTGGAAAAGCCTTGGCCGATCATCTCGCTGTAGATTTCTTAGATACTGATGCGCTGATTGAGCAAACAACGGGTAAGACGATCACCGATATATTTGTTGTAGATGGTGAACCAGTCTTTCGAGCGATTGAACTGGAGACCCTCGCATCGGTGTTGAATAGTGACAGCGCCATTGTTAGCTTGGGTGGCGGTGCTCCAATATCCGAACAGGCTCAATCCTTGATCTCCGTGTCGGGTTCACATGTTGTCTTCTTGGATGTTTCATTGTCGACTGCAGCACCCCGAGTTGGTTTCAATCGCGATAGACCTCTACTGCTTGGAAACCCGCGAGCTCAATGGCAGGCGTTAAGTGATCAAAGACGACCTATCTATGAACTTCTAGCGGATCAAAGTATTAAAGTCGATGAGATGCAAGTGAGTGAAATTGTTTCAGCGATCACTAAGGAAATTTCATGAAATCAATCATTGTTAATGCCGAGCATGAGTACACAGTTGAAATCGGTCAACAATGGACTCAAGCGCTTGTTCCATTGATGAACAATCGTGTGAGGGTTGCGGTGATCGTCTCTGCGCAGTTCTCGCCAAATTTGGACGCAATCAAAACATTAGATGCTGAAGTTCATGTATTTCAGGTTCCTGATGGCGAAGAAGGTAAAAGTTCTTCGACCTTGATCAATCTTTGGAACTGGCTGGGAGCTGCTGGATTTACTCGCTCAGATCTCATCGTTGGAATTGGTGGAGGAGCGGTTACCGATCTTGCCGGCTTTGCGGCGGCTACGTGGTTGCGCGGAATCGATTGGATCGCCATTCCTACATCGTTGGCCGGAATGGTTGATGCCTCTGTTGGTGGCAAGACAGGTATCAACTCTGATTATGGAAAGAACCTAATCGGAGCATTTCATTCACCACGTGCAGTGATTATCGATCCTGCTTTCTTAAAGAGTTTATCTGCGCGTGATTTCTCGGCCGGAATGGCGGAGGTTATTAAGTGTGGATTTATTGCTGATCCAGAAATCCTTACGATCGCGGCAACATTCAATGCGCAAGATCATCTTGCCGACATTGATGCCTTGCTGGAAATCATTGGTCGATCAGTGGCGGTGAAAGCACAAGTAGTTTCTGCAGATTTCAAGGAAAGCTTCGCCCGTGAGGCGCTCAATTATGGTCATACCTTGGGGCATGCCATCGAAATACATTCCAAGTACCAGTTGCGTCATGGAGAAGCGGTAGCCATCGGAATGGTGTACATCGCAGAGTTGTCCTTGGCCCGAGGATTAATAGATGCTTCAGTGCTTGATTTACATCGCCAACTTTTAACCAAGTTCAATCTACCGATTGCATATCCACGGGATGCTTGGCAGAAGTTGGCCCCCTTGTTAGCGCTGGATAAGAAAGCCCGTGGCACAACGATTCGATTTGTCTCACTCAACGGGATTGGATCGACTCTTCGCCTAGAAGATCTTTCCTCCGCCGAACTAGATGCCGCCTATGAGAGAATTAGTTCATGAAGATCCTTGTAATAAATGGACCCAATCTTTCGCGATTGGATATCCGTGACTCATCCATTTATGGAGATCTCAATTACTCTGAATTGAAAAGCATGATCGAGATAGCAGCGACAAAACATAATTTTGAGGCCGATGTTCGCCAGAGCGATGATGAAGCCACGATCATCGGTTGGCTGCACGAAGCCGCCGACAATCAAACCCCTGTGATTATCAATCCCGCTGCTTTCACGCATTACTCGTATGCGATCCGTGATGCGGCCGAACTGGTTAAAGCACCGCTCATTGAAGTTCATCTTTCCAATCCCTTAAGCCGTGAAGAGTTCCGCCACACATCAGTAATTTCGGGCGTTGCCAACGGAACTATTGGGGGATTCGGGCCAAATTCTTATGTTTTGGCCATCATTGCCCTAACAAATCTAGTATCAAGGTAACAAACCACGCCCTTTCAACGGGTATCCTTAGATCTTCGTAAAAGCGTTAACAATCGACAAAGAGCGGGTGGATTAGCTGTGGCAACAACAAATGATTTGAAAAATGGCATGACTTTGGACATCGAAGGTCAGTTGTGGACTGTTGTTGAGTTCCAACATGTGAAGCCAGGCAAGGGTCCCGCATTTGTTCGTACAAAGCTTAAGTCTGTGCTCAGCGGCAAGGTTGTCGATAGAACATATAACGCTGGCGTTAAGGTAGATGTAGCAATTCTTGAGAAGCGCGAAATGCAATATCTATACAAAGAGGGCGATGACTACGTCTTCATGGACACAAAGACATACGATCAAATGACAATCAGCGCAGCCACTGTTGGCGATGCAGCTAATTACATGCTTGAAAACACCGAAGCGATTGTTGCTGTCAACGAAGGAAATCCTTTGTACATCGAACTTGCAGCATCAGTGCCATTAAAGATTACTTACACAGAGCCAGGTATCCAAGGTGATCGTTCATCAGGTGGAACTAAGCCAGCAACTGTTGAAACTGGTATCGAAATTCAGGTACCGCTTTTCATCAAGCAGGATGAAGTTGTGCTTGTAGACACACGTGATGGGTCATACCAGGGTCGCGCTAACTAGTGTCAGCTCGTAGCAAGGCGCGCAAACAAGCGCTTGATCTTCTGTATGAAACAGATATTCGTGGCACCAATCTGGTCGAAACTCTTATTTCGCGTGATGTACCTGCTGAAGGTCCTGACGCGCGTCCAATTCGCGATTACACAAAAGAGTTAGTAAATGGAGTTTCTGAAAATCGACGCAAAATTGATGAGCTCATTACAACCTATGCTCAGGGTTGGGATATGGATCGCCTTCCAGCGGTAGATAGAAATATCTTGCGTTTAGGTATTTATGAAATTTTATGGGCCAAGGATGTGCCAACGAGTGTTGCAATCGATGAGTCCCTGGTTTTGGCCAAGGAGCTTTCTAGCGATGACTCATCAAAGTACATTCATGGTGTTTTAGGCCGTATAGCAAGCATCAAGGAAACTATTTCGCTGTAGTTAATAGGTATCGCTTAAAAATCTCGTCAAGTTCGCTAGCCGATAAAGATGCAAATATTTGAAGTGATGCGATATCGCTTTCCCGTAGCGAAATAACTTCTCCATTCCAATCTCTTCTAACCGCGGCTATGGTCTTCACAATCCTTTTTATCTTTTCAGCTGCTGGATCTGTGTCGGCGGTCAGTTTGCGGTAATCGACAATCACCTTTTTATTGCCAGTTAATTTCTGGGGTGAACCAAAAAGCTCGGTAACTGGAACTTGGTAAATGTGCGCCATTTCGAAAATCTTGTGTGCACTAATTGACCTGTCTCCACGTTCGTAGGAACCAAGTGCTATCGCTGAAACCCTGCCCTGGCTCCTGGCTGCCACCTGATTAAGGGTCAACCCTTGAGCCTCTCTGATCTCTCGCAACCTTTTTTGAAGTGATAAAAGCTCTGTAGTGATGTCCATGCAGGCAGGGTAATCACCTCGACACCTCGAACTTTTGGATATCCACAGGGCAGCGCTTTGAATGCTAGTATCGCGCCTGCATCCTTTAACGACCCATCCAGAGAGGTGGGAAAGGAGATCTACATGAGCGTAGCCCTGTCTGCACCCGACATTAAGCGTGCCTTAACTCGCATTTCCCATGAAATCCTTGAGAGAAATCAAGGGAGCTCATCCATTGTTCTTCTGGGAATTCCCACCCGCGGCGCACACTTAGCGCAGCGCATCGCGTCAATCATCTCTGAGATTGAAGGTGTTGAAGTTCCCTTTGGCACTTTAGATATCACCCTGTTTCGAGATGATCTCAGATTGCGCGCACCTCGAGCGATCATGCCGACCACAATTCCTTCAAGCGGAATTGAAGATAAGGATGTGATCCTGGTCGATGATGTGCTGTTTTCGGGAAGAACAATACGAGCAGCGCTAGATGCACTTGGAGAAATTGGTCGTCCACGAACCGTCCAATTGGCTGCTCTTGTTGATAGAGGGCATCGAGAGTTGCCGATAAAAGCTGACTTTGTTGGAAAGAATCTACCTACCTCCACGACACAGACGGTACGAGTTCTTCTTGGTGAAATTGATGGCCGAGATGAAGTAAGTATCGAGGGGGAGTCCAACTAATGCGCCACTTACTTTCGATTTCAGACCTATCTAAGCTCGAGGCGATTTCGATTTTAGATACCGCCCATGAATTAGCACGAGTCAGTGATGGTGCCGTGAAAAAGCTTCCAACACTTCGTGGACGCACGATCGTAAATCTCTTCGCCGAAGATTCGACAAGGACGCGTATTTCCTTCGAAGCTGCAGCGAAGAGACTCTCTGCGGATGTAATCAATTTCTCAGCAAAGGGTTCCAGCGTCAGCAAAGGCGAATCACTCAAGGACACCGCTATGACCTTGCAAGCCATGGGTGCAGATGCAGTAGTAATACGACACTCAGCTTCAGGAGCGGCGCAACGACTTGCTGATTCTCAGTGGATGTCAGGAAGTGTTGTGAATGCTGGAGATGGAACTCATGAACATCCTAGCCAGGCACTTCTGGATGCCTTCACTATTCGCAAGCACCTTGGATTAGGGAAAAGTGATCTAGAAGGTCTGACAGTTGCCATTGTTGGAGATGTTTTGCACTCTCGTGTTGCACGATCAAATGTATTACTGCTTTCAAAGTTAGGTGCAAAAGTTACTTTGGTTGCACCTCCGACTCTTCTTCCGGTTGGTGTTGAAAGCTGGCCAGCCACAGTTTCATATGATTTCGATTCAGTGATCCCTCACGTTGATGTCGTGATGATGTTGCGAGTCCAACAGGAGCGCATGACCGATCTGTACTTTCCAAATTCACGTGAATACTCGAGGTATTTTGGTCTCAATGCGGATCGAATGAATTCGATGAAATCAGATGCGATTGTGATGCATCCCGGGCCTATGAATCGCGGTTTAGAGATTTCGGCCGAAGTTGCCGATAGTGCTCGTTCAGTGATTACCGAGCAGGTAACAAATGGTGTCAGCGTAAGAATGGCGATTTTGTATCTCTTATTAACAGGTAGTTCCTTAGAAGCAGGGAGTAATTAAATGGACACAATTGATCTCGTAATCAAAGGTGGAACCCTTGCTGATGGAACCAAGGCTGATGTAGGCATCAAGGGTCAACACATTGTTGATCTCTCGTCAACCTTTAAAGGCGAAGCCAAGAAAAGGGTTGACGCAACTGGTTGCGTAATTTTGCCCGGTCTAGTCGATCTTCACACGCATCTGCGCGAACCAGGACGTGAAGATGCAGAAACAGTTCTTAGTGGAAGTCGCGCTGGAGCTAAAGGTGGCTTCACGGCGTTGTCGGCAATGGCAAACACTTCACCTGTCGCAGATACCGCAGGTGTTGTCGAGCAGGTTTATCGTTTAGGGCAAGAAGCTGGATACCTTGATGTTTTTCCAATTGGAGCGGTAACACAGGGGCTACGTGGAGAGGCCTTATCTGAAATCGGAGCGATGGCCGATTCAGTTGCTCGTGTTCGAGTATTTAGTGATGATGGGCATTGCGTTTCAGATCCTTTGGTGATGCGTCGTGCACTTGAATACATTAAGAAATTTAATGGTGTTGTTGCACAGCATGCTCAGGATCCTTGCATGACCGTGGGTTCCCAAATGAATGAGGGTGAAGTTTCGGCTCGTTTAGGTTTGAAGGGTTGGCCAGCTGTTGCAGAGGAAGCGATTATTGCCCGCGACGTTTTATTAGCCGATCACGTGAAATCAAGGTTGCACATCTGTCACCTAACAACTGCAGGTGGAGTTGAAATTATTCGTTGGGCTAAAGCACGTGGAATTAATGTGACCGCAGAGGTAACGCCGCACCATCTCTTGCTGACAGATGATTTGGCTTCATCGTATGACCCGGTCTACAAAGTTAATCCACCGTTGCGAACCGAGTCAGATGTGCATGCGCTTCGTGAGGCACTGGCCGATGGAACTATCGACATAGTTGCTACCGATCATGCGCCACATCCTCTGGAATCCAAAGAGTGCGAATGGCAGGAAGCGGCCTTCGGCATGCTGGGTCTAGAGACGGCACTTTCAATTGTGCAAAAAACCATGGTTGATTCTGGATTAATGAGTTGGGAGCTTGTTTCTGAGCGTATGTCCCATGCACCAGCACAAATTGGCGGGTATGAGGAACAAGGTCAAAAGATCGCAAAGGGCAACTTCGCCAACCTAGTTGTGATTAATCCGACCAAAAGCTGGCGCGTAGACCGCGATTTAGTTCTATCAAACTCATCAAATACTCCCTACCATGGCCATGATTTACCAGGGTTTGTGGAGCACACCTTTTTCAAAGGTACGCACACTCTCATCAATGGTTCCGTAGCAGGTAAGGAGGCGATCTAATGACGAGTGCATATTTAGTCCTCGATGATGGTCGCATCTTTGAAGGAAGTTCGTGGGCGGCCCAAGGCAAAACCTTTGGTGAAGCGGTATTCCAAACCGGAATGACTGGCTATCAAGAAACGTTGACAGACCCTTCGTATCACATGCAAGTTGTCGTGATGACCGCGCCTCACATTGGCAACACAGGTGTAAATGATTTTGATAATGAATCTTCAAAGATTTGGGTAGCCGGTTTCGTTGTACGTAACCCATCTTCGTTAACCTCTAATTGGAGAGCTCAAAATGATCTCGAAGCTGAGTTAATCGAACAAGGTGTTGTTGGAATTCAGGGTGTCGATACTCGTGCCATCACTCGCCATCTTCGTGATCGTGGTGCCATGCGTGTAGGAATTTTTTCAGGCCTAGATCTAACCAGAGAAGAAATGGTTGTTGAAGTTCGTAAAGCTGAGGCAATGTCCGGCGCTTACTTAGTGAAGGATGTTTCAACTCCATCAACATATGTGGTTCCAGCTATTGGAGAGAAGAAGTTCACGATAGCTGCACTTGATCTCGGGATTAAAGCTGCAACTCCGCGTTCGCTCGCTGAACGAGGAGTTGAGGTTCATGTAATGCCCTTTGATTCAACTGTTGATGAGATCTTGGCAATTAAACCCGACGGTGTCTTTCTTTCAAATGGTCCAGGTGATCCATCAACGATGACAGATGTAATTGAAGTAGTAAGGGAATTGCTTCTCTCAGAAATTCCAATCTTCGGAATCTGTTTTGGCCATCAAATTTTGGGACGTGCCTTGGGTTTTGAAACATACAAACTTCAATTTGGACATCGCGGCATCAACCAACCAGTAATGGATAAGGGAACAGGCAAAGTTGAAATCACGGCGCACAATCATGGTTTTGCTGTGAAAGCGCCAACGGATTCAGAGTTTTCGACGGTATACGGCAGAGGTGAAGTCACCCATACCTGTTTAAATGATGGTGTTGTAGAAGGCTTAGCGTTATTGGATCGTCCAGCATTTTCAGTTCAGTACCACCCAGAAGCTGCAGCCGGACCGCATGATGCTTCTTATCTCTTTGATCGATTTGTGGATCTCATGTCCAAGAAGGTGGGTGCGTAATGCCTTTGGATACATCAATCAAGAGTGTTCTGGTAATTGGTAGTGGTCCAATTGTCATTGGCCAAGCATGTGAATTTGATTATTCCGGAACTCAGGCTTGCCGCGTTTTGCGTGCCGAAGGTATCCGAGTAATTTTGGTGAATTCAAATCCGGCAACAATCATGACCGATCCTGAGTTCGCCGATGCAACGTATGTAGAACCGATTACCCCTGAAATTATTGAGCGCATCATTGCCCACGAAAAGCCCGATGCTGTGCTTGCAACATTAGGTGGACAAACCGCACTCAACGCGGCCATCGGTCTGTACGAACGCGGCACCTTGGCAAAGTACGGAGTCCGCTTAATCGGCGCAGATGTCGATGCGATTAACCGTGGCGAGAACCGCGAACTATTTAGGGCAATTGTTGAAAAGGTTGGGGGAGAGTCAGCAAAATCTCGAATCTGTCACACAATGGATGAGATCTTGTCCGCCGTTGTCGAACTTAACTACCCAGTTGTTGTGCGTCCATCTTTCACAATGGGTGGATTGGGTTCAGGAATCGCATTTGACGAAGCAGAACTTCGTCAGATTGCTGGTGCTGGTTTGAGGCACAGCCCAACCTCAGAAGTTCTATTAGAAGAGTCGATTCTTGGTTGGAAAGAGTACGAACTAGAAGTTATGCGTGATAACAAGGACAACGTCGTTATCGTATGTTCGATTGAAAATCTTGACCCAATGGGTGTTCACACCGGAGATTCAATTACCGTCGCACCGGCTATGACTTTAACTGATGTTGAGTATCAAAAGCTTCGAGATTTATCGATGGACATCATCCGTGAGGTAGGTGTAGACACCGGTGGCTGCAACATTCAGTTTGCAGTAAATCCAAGTAACGGAAGAATTATTGTGATCGAGATGAACCCACGTGTATCTCGATCCAGCGCACTTGCATCCAAGGCAACTGGCTTTCCTATCGCAAAGATTGCAACCAAACTTGCGATCGGTTACACCTTGGATGAGATTCAAAATGACATTACCCAGGTAACGCCTGCATCCTTTGAACCCACCTTGGACTACGTTGTTGTAAAGCTTCCTCGCTTTGCTTTTGAAAAGTTTGCAGATGCAGATCCACGTCTCACCACCACCATGAAAAGTGTTGGTGAAGCTATGGCGATCGGGCGATCATTTTCAGAGGCTTTGATGAAGGCGCTACGTTCGTTAGAGCGAAAGGAAGCGATCTTTACCTGGCCTGTTATCTCAGAATCAGAGAAAGCAGCGCTTCTTCAGTCGATGCGGATACCTACCGAATATCGATTACAACAAGTTCAGAAAGCGATGTGGGCTGGGGCAACAATCGATGAGGTTTTCTCAGCTACAAAAATAGATCCGTGGTACTTGCGACAGATTGAACTGATCAATCAACAGGCGGCGATCATTGCCCTACCTGGCGAGTTAACCGCCGAACTACTGCGTACCGCCAAGGGACAGGGTTTCTCGGACAACCAAATTGCAACTCTTCGCGGCGTGACTGAAGATGAGATTCGCAAAGCACGTCATCATTTGGGAATACGTCCCGTTTATAAAACCGTTGACACCTGCGCTGCTGAGTTTGAAGCTTTTACTCCGTACCATTACTCAAGCTATGAAGAAGAGACAGAGGTTCGCGCTCGAACAACACCTGCAGTAATTATTTTGGGAAGCGGTCCTAACCGAATCGGTCAAGGTATCGAGTTTGATTATTCATGTGTACATGCTTCATTTACTCTTCGTGAGGCCGGTTATGAAACCATCATGATTAACTGCAACCCCGAAACAGTTTCTACTGACTATGACACAAGTAATCGTCTCTATTTCGAACCTCTAACCCTTGAGGATGTCCTAGAGGTCGTGCATGCAGAAACCCAGGCTGGTCCCGTTGTTGGAGTTATTACGCAATTAGGTGGACAGACACCTTTGGGATTAGCTGCAGGTTTAAAGGCCAATGGAGTCAATATTCTTGGCACATCGCCTGATGCTATTAACCTTGCCGAAGAACGCGGAGCTTTTGGAAATATTCTGGCGGAGCAAAATTTACGTGCACCGGAGTTTGGAATGGCATCGTCTCAATTAGAAGCAACCACCATTGCACAAAAGATTGGTTATCCGGTTCTTGTAAGGCCTTCTTTCGTACTAGGTGGACGCGGTATGGAGATCGTGTATGACGACGCAGCTTTGGGTGGTTTCATCACGAGAGCGACCGATATAACACCAGATCATCCTGTACTAGTTGATCGCTTTTTAGATAATGCAATCGAAATAGATGTAGATGCATTGTTTGATGGAGAAGAGCTTTTCCTTGGTGGCGTGATGGAACATATCGAAGAGGCTGGAATTCACAGTGGCGACAGCGCCTGCGTTCTTCCTTCGATGACTGTAACTAGCGAACAAAGAGCTGAGATTCGTACCGCTACCGAAAAAATAGCCCGAGGTGTAGGCGTACGTGGCCTCATTAATATCCAATTCGCGATTGCTGACAATACTTTGTACGTTCTAGAAGCAAATCCACGTGCATCTAGAACAGTTCCATTTGTCAGTAAAGCAAGCGGGGTTCCACTTGCCAAAGCAGCGGCGCGTATTTCTGTAGGAATAACGATTCAAGCGTTACGGAATTCAGGGATTCTTCCTGCATCTGGTGATGGGGTAGCACGCGGAGTTTCAGTTAAAGAAGCGGTGCTTCCGTGGAATCGATTCCGTCGTACAGATGGTCGAGGCGTTGATGCGGTTTTGGGACCTGAGATGCGTTCTACCGGTGAGGTAATGGGAATTTCTCCAACCTTTGGTGAAAGTTATGCAAAGAGTCAGATTGCAGCCTTTGGTCCGCTACCGAAATCCGGAACTGTCTTTATCTCTCTTGCCGATAAAGACAAAGCCACAGGCATTGAGCCTGCCCTTGGTTTCTCTGAGCTTGGTTTCCATATTCTGGCCACCGATGGAACCGCTGATTTCCTTCGAACTAAAGGAATTGAATGCACGACTGTACGTAAGCATTCAGAAGGCAAAGGCGCATTGGGTGAGAAAACCATCGTGGACATTATCAACGCAGGAGAGATTGATTTAGTGATCAATACTCCTGTTGGGCGTGGAACCCGGGCTGATGGTTGGGCGATTCGAACCGCTGCGGTTCAAAGATCGATTCCATGTATTACGACTACGGCAGGTTTTAGTGCAGCGGTTGATGCAATTCGATTCTTGCAAGCAAGTCCGCTGAGCATTAAATCTCTGCAGGAATGGTTGGCATAACTTATGCAAATCAATAAAGCTGCCAAACAATTACTTGCACCCATTGTCAGCAATAAGAAGGTTGGCCAATACCACCAGATAATCATCAATATCGGTGATGTAGCAGCTTCTTGCAAACCTGGTAATTTCGTCGCAATCAGTGTTGGCGGAGATTCTTCCAGAATGGTTTTAAGAAGAGCTTTCGCGATTTCACGAGTTTCAACATCTGCAACCGTCGGCGGAACAATGGAGCTAATAGTTGCCCCGCATGGCCAAGGAAGTAAGTGGCTGTGTGCTCAAGGCGAGGGCGTAGTTTTGGACTTAGTTGCACCACTTGGTACCGCTTTTGGTATTCCGACTGAACCAGTTCCGGTTTTACTGGTAGGTGGTGGGTACGGCTCTGCACCGTTATTCGGCTTAGCTGAACTTTTGAACTCAAGAGGTTGCCGGGTAGATATGTTGCTTGGTGCAAGCACGGGATCAAAGATCTATGCCCCAATGGAGGGCAAGCGAGCGGTTAATTCGATGCGGATTTATACAGAGGATGGATCTATGGGAACCGCTGGTCGAGTTACCGATCCGATCCCAGAAATAATCAAAGATCTCAATGTGGCAGTGATTTACTCATGTGGACCGATGCCAATGCTTGCTGCGATCACCAAAATATCCAACGAGTTCGATGTCGTTCATCAATGTGCGGTCGAAGAATCAATGGCATGTGGAATCGGAATCTGTATGACATGTGTTCTTCCTGTTGAGAACGAGGATGGAACGGTTTCTATGTTGCGATCTTGTATCGACGGCCCAGTTATGGATGGCTCAAAGGTTCAATGGAGCCAGGTAGGTCAACAACTATGAGCACCTTAGATTTTTCTACAACAATTGGTAA
>JACCDW010384242.1_pt1 | contig 24624 bp, 30 predicted proteins | sample 7449781 | NCBI WGS metagenome assembly JACCDW01 (sample SAMN15323449, study PRJNA562643) | freshwater metagenome | isolation source: river surface water | place: USA:Blue River Watershed | collected 2017-08-18
CGTTTGAACGTTCACTGGAAGCGTTTGTGTTTATGGTTGTCAAATTGGACCAAACTAGGGTATTTGAGGTTTGTAGTGCAGATACATTTGACTGTGTTCCGGTTGCAAATGTTTGTAGGGCAGATACATTTGAACGTTCACTGGATGCGTTTGTGTTTATGGTTGTCAAATTGGACCACACGAGGGTATTTGAGGTTTGTAGGGCAGATACGTTCGAACGTTCGCTTCGCGCATTTGTGTTGATTACTGTCAAATTGGACCAAACTAGAGTGTTTGAGGTTTGTAGGGCAGATACGTTTGACCGTTCGCTTCGCGCATTTGTGTTTATTACTGTCAAATTGGACCACACGAGGGTATTTGAGGTTTGTAGTGCAGACACATTCGAACGTTCGCTTCGTGCATTTGTGTTTATGGCGTTTATATTTGACCATACGAGTGCATTACCAGATTCCCCTGTATAAATGATATTGTCTATGTATGTAGTTCCACAACCGCCACCGCTACTAGGTACACAACATCCACCGTTAAACAAAGAATCTGACATATTACCTAAGTTTTATGAATAAAATAAAAACAAGAGAAATTATAAGTAATACAAAAACAGTCTTTTTGTCTGGTTTTGAAAGTTGTAACGACGAAGAAGATGTTTCTTTTTCTTCTTGAATTTTAATTTCATCTTCATAAAATCTGAGTATGAGTGAATTGTCTTCGACGCCATTAAAATTGATGAGTTCACCAGAGTAATCTCTCCAATTGACAGTAAGTCGGTCTATACTATCAATAGGTTTTGGATATTCGACGGAAATTTTATAATCTGTGTGTTCTTTAAAAGTTTTGAGGCATCCACTCGAGACATCGAGCGGTACAACTGCGAAAATAGTGGAACTTTGAGAATTGTACACGTTTGTGACTGCATCAATAGCGAATGGTCTCCTAAGTTCTTCTATGTCTAGATATACATACTCACCTGATGGTTTGAGATTTGCGACACTCTGAGATTTTATGATGTACTTTCCATTGTACGTGAGTCCTAAAGAACTTGGTGCAACCTGTGAAGTGGTACTGTTAAATCCTGTAATTCTAGAAAAGTCTGTAGAGTTTACAGTTATTGAAAAAGCGACGTTACTATAAAACATAAATTTACCTTCGTTTGAAAGAAACGTGAGTCGTGTATCACTCATACCGAATGAATCATTCACGGAACTTATGAGAGATGAAACTGAGTAAAATCCACTAGATATAGAACACGTGTTGAAAATATTCGATCCATTCGTTATATTGTACATTGTATTTGGTATAGTTGCTGCTACAAGCTCAACTCGTGAAACATTTTTTAAAGGTGTCTGTATGTGGAGCACATATGAATTCCCGTATTCACCTGTAACTCTTCTTCTAGAATCTACATAAATTTCACGGATCATCCTTACTTAAAAATAATACAACATAAAAACGTAAGAATGTTATTCGCAAAGGGAGAGGACCCGCCTTCGGAAAGTGAGATTGATTACTATGGTCTTTTGTATGCGTGTCAACGAAAGACTGGAGAATTTGCATTGTACTCTGTGAGATACGGGTACGCTGCACGAGGTAGAATGGGCACTTCTCCACTCTATTGGAACAGACACAAGCTTGAGTTTTCATTTGAGCCAAAACCAGGTACACGAAGTTTTCCACCTGGTTACCTTTATAATTTTCAAGAAGACCGTCTGGTATGCTGGGACCATATGTATTACGACAAACCTCTAAGAGCCAGTGACGATGCCGTAGAACACATGAACAAAATCCTCACTGAAATTGTGGGTGAATTGGAGAATAAGATTGACGCGATTCTTTTTTCCCCTACAGAGGGTTCTATTTTAGCAACAAAATATGTAGAAGGAAACTTTCAAGTGTATACTTTTGTAAATAGCCCTGGATGTCTGCAGATGATTAATCCTAGTCACACGTGTGTTCACTGCGAAAACGTGAGTGAATTTGCTAGGTTTTTAAAAGAGAATACAAAACATAAAAAATTCATATGCGGTATAGGCTACAGTGAACTTTTGAATGATGGTAAAAAGAAGAGAACCCTACATGAATCACCATTCGTAAAAGAATTTGCCAAGTTTGGTCTCGAAGTGTACAGTCCATTTTGCGATTTCAGGATTATAGAATATGTAATGGATATGACACACCCAGATGAAAGAAAAAAACTTCTTTTGCAATTATTAGAAGATGAAATTGTATAGAGGTGGTACATACCGAACTGGTATGGCTTTTTTTACACGAGATCCTAAAGTTGCCCACATGTATGGAAAAGTTCATGCGTTTGAATCGAAAAGAGCACTAAAACTTTTCAAAGTTACACACGCGTCTATAAAAAAGGTCTTTAAATACCTTTCAAGTAACCTCGTGTTACTCTTGAAATTTATTTTTGGTACAGATACTACAAGAAGTATCCAAAGTAACATATTAAAGAAAATCACAGGTAAAGGATCGAGAGTAACTGGACCTGGTCAAAGACTTTCACTTACTGAAATTGATTCAATTGCATTTGCAGCCTTTTGTAAAGAGTACGTGAATAAACACGGGTACGATGGTATTTACGTACCTCCAAAATTCACACAATTTCACAGGGGTGGTACATTTCACAGCGAAATATTCATATCAAGAAGAGGGTTACTAAACAATGTACCATACAAAACAAAATTCACAGGAACAAAACAAACTGCGCGTTCATTCAGTATTCGTAAAGATGTACCCTTGTCAGAACTTTATACATTGTACACAAAGGGAACGAGGTCACTTTTGAAACCTTTTAGACACTTTGTACCATTTTTGGGTGGTGGTATGGCTGTGAAATTGTATCTTGGGGCTAGAGGTATTAAAACTGCCATAAGGACGAGTGATTTTGATTTCAAATTTGCAGTTCCTAGAACGTTAAAGACAAAAACCCGCATAGACAAACTCTCGAATGAAATGTACAGTGTCATTTACAACCACGTATCAGGTTTTGTTAGATTTCTCAATAGAAACGGATATGGTCCCGCAGAGCTTTACTCCCGTGAACTTAAAGGTGTTCCTATAGACAAACCAGGCGGTCCAAATTATAAAAAAGTGTACCGCGTGTACAACTTTTCTATAAAGATAAATGGACGCACACAAGAATTAGTAGATACCAGTCTCGTTGTTGTACCTGGTGTAACACGAAGACATCTAAGTCTCAAATGGTCCAGAAAATTCGGGTTCCCAATCCAGACACTCACTCGCCTGTGGAAAGACACATTGTACGTACTCGCAGGCTCGTTCGTACACAAAAAAATAATGCTCAGAAATCCAATAAACGGAGAAAAGAAAGAAAAGGGAATCAAAAATGCAATTCGTGCAGGGCATCTTTCATACCTTACATCCAAACGAAGAGGAACTGCTCATTTAGTATGGCTCGCTCGTAGACTCATAGAAGATATAGCAGCTCGGGATAAAAAAGCGGGAGTTAGAAATTCCCGACAAATTATGGGTCAATTGAAACTCATGCAAATTCTGAATCTTGAACGTGCACATCAAAATCGACAAGCGCGCGCTCGAAAATGAGCTGAGCGATGCGATACCCTGGACGGACAATGAATGGGTTGTGACTGTCGTGATTGAACAGTACTACGCGTAGCTCTCCTGTGTAATCAGGGTCAACGACGCCTGCACCGACATCAAGACCGTGCTTTACTGCCAGTCCACTGCGTGGAGCAATGCGTCCGTATACACCATCTGGGAGCTGTACTCGGAGTCCTGTGGCGACAACCACTCTTTGTCCAGGTAGTATAATGTAAGGCTCAACGGAATACAAATCAAGACCGATGGACCCAGTGGTGGCTTTGGAGGGAATGATGGCATCTGGGCGAAGCTTCTGAAAAGAAACGGTGGAAGGGGACACTGCAGCCGCAGTGGACATTGTACTCTCTTCTGGAACCAATTCTTTAAACTCTCTGTAGAGACGTGTCCTGCAAAGATTGTAGTTTGGGTTGCTGATTGCTTCTCTCCAATACTTTTTGATAGTGTTAGCAGCCGTCCACTGCCTGATAGAGTCCTCAACGTGTTGAGTCGGAACAATCCACGTAGTTTTGTTCCATTGGAGAAATTCTCGGACCCATGGAAGTTCGGGATTTGCATTTATTATATCTATTGGCACATACATTGTTAACTTTATCCAATTGAACATTGGTTCAAGTTCCTTGAGTATTTCAACGTCGCCCGGTTCAAACTCTTCAGTTGCTATATTCACGTCACCAGCATACCAAAACCAAGGTAATGTGTGCATACTTTTTTTAAAAGTAGTCCAATTTGTACACTTTACGAATCTCTCCCATTTCCATTCTGGTATTCTATCAACAAACATTTCTAAGAATGGAATATGTTCGATGGTTATTTTTTTCAGGCTAAATGTATGAAAATTCCAAGGGAGTTCAGGATGCTCCATAATATCTTTGTAATGTGTAAAATCAGTCACGGTGCCCCAATTCCAACGTAAATTAGGATACTTCATAAGGTCTCTCACAGTTGCTTTTTTGGAAAGAATGTTCCATTCCCAATACTTGTTAGGAAATGCATCAACCCACTCGAATGTAAAATTTGGATGTCTATGAAAATCATGAAAAGCCCACAGATTATCCGGATACTTTTTTAACATCTCAAGAGTCAAGTCTGGATGATGCGACAACTCTATCATGTTTGGGTCTTCACCCATACAACGTTCGAGTCTCGTATTTACAAAGTTCTGCATTGAAATAAAAACGCGTAACATCTTAAAATGAAGTACGAGCTACCAGTACTAAGTATTGTTTTTGTGATTGCTTTGTCACAAATGTACAAAGTTCCTGGATGGCTCATAGTTGTACCCGTCACATTCGTACTTTACACACTCTTTAAAATAAATACACTTTTTTTCAATCAAGAAAAAACAGGTCTTGTGTCCAGGGTTGTGTGAAACAGGAGTAAGCTCCTGGACAAAAGCGCGCCTTTGGACAAAAGCACACACAATGGAGTGCCCGGTGTGCTACGAGAACTCTGTGAACTGCACCCTTGTGTGCGGACACAAGTTTTGCAAGACGTGTGTCAAGACGTGGTACCTCAAGGGTGCCGAGGGCGGGTGTCCCATGTGCCGCCGCAAGGTTCACTACAGACGCATGCCTATTCGCAAATGGCGCGAGGAGGTTTGGGAGAATACACGGCAGGATGTGTTCCAAGAGTCGTTTGACAATCTTCTTGCTGATATGATGGAGCCTATGCAATTCAAGATTTGCGACGAGAGTTGGAAGGAGAGAATTCCTACAACCAACTACACACCGGTAGTCGAGGGAAACACGCTCACGGTTCATCGTAAGAATGTGCCAGTTGATGAACTCGTTGACCTTGAGAAGACGTACAGGGCAATCAAGAATGTTGTGGATGATACCGAAGAACTCGATTACATTCTCAACGAGTCTTTCGAGTATTATTCAGACCGGCGAGTTCATTTGCAGAACCGTGGTGGTTACAATGAGGTTTCGAGTCACAAGCCGCTTCCGCCTCCTCAGAGGCACCGCCGCGGGCGTGCGGGGCTTAATAATTTCCAGCGTAGATACTAGAAGAATGACGAAGCTTTATTTTTTAGGCGGTGATGAAGACTGGTGCTACATGGCGAAGATGTTAGGGTGGGCTGCAGAAACAGTTGTATCCGGAACTTTGCTCGAGGACAGTTCAAATAGTATAGTATTTGTACCAGAATACATACCAGTAACGCACATACGTACCGTTCTTAAAAATGCTCATATAGTCGTCGTATGGAGAGATTACAATCTAGGTGTCATTGAGAACACCAAACACTCTCTAAATGTCGTCACAGATACGAGAATGCTCTCCGATGTGAATAATTCCGTGTTTGTACCAGAACGAGTTCATGATATCTTCTCTGTGCTCCGCGCAGTTTCTTCAGACGTTGTAAAGACTCGTGTCATTGAAGATGATTCTGAATTAGAACACAAGACTGTTTTCGAACGCGCACATATGTTTAAGGATACAAAAACGTACAAGGGTAAGAAGTACCTGAAAGAAGCGTACGTAGCCGGGTGTGACATACTCGCAGACGAAGTACCAGTAATCGCGACTCGTGAATCTGTTGCGAGACACTTGAACGAGTATCTAAATAAACTTTTGATGTTCTTGAGTATCAATGATTCTTCATCCTCTCCAGTTTGAATGGGTCGTCAGTGATGAGTGTGTAAAATTTTCAGTCAAAGAACATCCGGCGTACAAAATTCATTCCAGGTACTATGCCCGTGGAAAAATACCACCAATAGGCGAACGAGTCAAATATGCTAAACACCTTGGAAGTTCTGAGGAGACTATCAAAAAGATGGTTAAATCATACAAACTAGCAATTAAAAATTCAGAAAAGAATCAAGCTGAACTCGATGCTATATTTGCGCGGTTCAATGTAAAACCCACAAAGAAGAAGATTCTGAAACCAGTTAAGAAAATATAAGTCTTGTGGTCAAGGGTTGAGATCAAAGGTGCACCCTTTGAGACAAAAGGCACGCCTTTGGGACACCATGACGACTCTCCGTCCGCATCAAGTTGAAGGAGTTGAGTGGATTTTGAACAGGGAAACCAAGTGTGTACCGAGAGGCGGTATGCTCTGTGACGAAATGGGTCTCGGAAAAACGTTACAGATGATTACGGTACTCGTAAAAAACCCAAAGAAACACACACTCATTGTTGTACCAAAATCAATCGTACAACAATGGGTGTCCGAACTCGCAAAATTTGCACCGAAACTGACTGTGTGCGAGTATAACGGGTCCAGACGCAAGTACATCGCATCGGATGTCTGTGTCTGCCCGTACTCTGTGATTGTTGATTTGCTCGACCATCATTGGGACCGCGTGATACTCGATGAAGGTCACGAAATTCGGAGCAGGAGTTCTCTCGTCCATAAGAATGCGATGCGTATCAGATCACCTATTCGGTGGATTGTTACCGGTACGCCGGTATTTAACAAGTTTCGCGATTTTGTTTCATTGTGTGAATTTATCGGTGTCCCAATCAAGAAAATACAGACGTGTTCTGACGAACTCAGAAGAGAGATTATCCTTCGTAGAGTCAAACTGTCCGATCCGAATGAACACAGGCTCGAGTTTCGGAATGTAGAACTCGAAATGTATCCCGAAGAGCGCGAACTGTATGAACGCGCTCTCTGTGAAATGGACGAGGCTTCTTGTATCCTTGAAGGTATTCTTAGGTGTCGCCAGGTGTGCGCTTGGCCTAAGATGTACGATCCTGATTGGAAAGGAAAAACCACAGCAAAGATGGATGCTCTCGTGACTATGATAAAGTCACACCCTATGGAAAAGTCTCTTGTATTTACACAGTTCATAGAAGAGTCCAAGGAGATTCAGAGACGTATTGTAGAGCGAGAGACGTTTCTGCTTCACGGTTCAGTAGATAACCGCGATGAAGTTATTCAGGGTTTCAAGGATTCAAATGATCCTGGAGCTGTTTTTATTATTCAGATTAAGACTGGGGGTGTAGGACTCAACCTCCAAGAGGCGAGCAGAGTGTACATCACTCAACCTTCTTGGAATCCTGCGACTGAACTTCAGGCGATCGCAAGATCATATCGCGATGGACAGTCTAGACGCGTAATTGTGAAGAAACTCGTGTACGCGGAGTGTGACGCGGTAGACAATGAGATTACAGAACTCCAAATTCTCAAATCTGAGATTTGTTCACAGGTTCTTGGTGATGAGACTCTTCGTAAACAAATTCCCGAGATAAAATTTACCGCCTCTAACTTTAAAGTGAAGCTCGGTAAAAATGCGACGGATAATTCTTCTCAGGACTCTGGTGGTGACGCGTAAAAAGGCTCCTAGATTTGCAAAGAAGGTTGCAAAGAGTCTGGCGTTGACTAGTGCAACTGAAGTGTTTCTGCATCACAAACCACCTGATGGTTCTATTGTTATAGATGCAACTGTCATAGAAGGGATGGAGACGTGCCTAAAGATTATCACGCATCATTTGTTGTAGCAAGTCCAAAGGGTCACCTTTGTCCAAGACATCAGTCTTGTCCGCTTCACCTTTGTCCAAGACCAGGGTCTTGTCCGAGAACTGTTTCATAAAACCCATATACAATCTTGTATTTTCATCGACACTCTTTTTACATTCTGGATGTGTAGGTCCGTAAAATCCACACACGAGATTTACACGCATTTGTGAATCGTAAATTTGGTCTGTAGTAATCGGACGAGGTCTTGGTCTGTTCATTAGTGTACACACACAAAAAATCTTTAGTTTGTGTTCCGGGGCAAAGAACAAGCTCTTGTTCATCGCTCTTGTCACTGGAACATGGTTGTGACTTTTGTCCCGTATACGGATTTTCAGCAGATTGCCAAATCTTTGGATTACAGGCGACTCGGAAAACAGCGTGTCGAAGCGTATCAGATCTGGAGAGTACTTGTTGGTCAATCTAAAGGGGGGTGGAGGAATCATCCGGCTACAAAGGCGTGGGAAGGATGTGCGTGTGCACTCGCCGTGTACACAAACACGATGATTCGTGAATGGGTAGCACGTGGGTATAAAAATACGATGCAATTGCTTCCGCACTGCGCAACCCCAAAAATGCCGTGGTGGTGGGGCTGGGAACCGGTTCATGCATCACATAGAGCTGTTCTCAATCGCAAAAAACCTGATTTCTATTCGTTTGGAGATGTTGGGTATTTCAAGGATTTTGGGTATGTATGGCCTTCAAAGGTACCTGTCGAGTTGAGACTTTCATCAGGAGTGCACCCAAAAGATCTTATGTGTGAAATAGTATAATGAAAAACAACGCCCCAAAAGTTGATTATGATTTTATTTTTACAATGTTTGCATTATGCATGTTTATGTGTATTTTATCATCGAGTATAATGATGGTGATTTCTTCGTCTTCATCGTCAACGTCAAAGTCGGCTCCAGACGAACCTTCAAATATGGCGCGAGTATTAGGTCCTGGTAATACTGCAAGAAATCTTGCTTTATTAGCTACTTAGGCTACCCAGCGTTGGTTTCTTCTTAAACGTTTTGAGAGCATGGGATTTGTTCGTTTGAGAAGAGTTGCGAGTGCGCCGAGGCGTCTACTTAGAGTTAAACCAGGAACACCCTGTGATATCGCTCGGGTGAGTGCAGCATGACGACTAGCGAGACTCGAAGATGTACTGTACCCGTACTGACTCAGACCACCTTTTTTGAGACGGAATAGTTTGGGACCGCGACCAGGTTTACCGCGGTTACGTACCGTGTACGACGTAGACTTTACGCGCACTCCGTCTGAACGCAGGTATGATTTTCTTTTTATGATCATTTTACTAGGGCTTTAGAAAAACATTCCAAACTCGATAGTGTTTCCGTAAAAGCTAGCGGGTTGTGGATTCATGGGCTGGTCCCATTCATCAACAATGTAACCCGAAGAATCTGATGTGTTTGGTCTGTTGAATTTGAATATTTTGTTTTGACCCGTAAATCTGACATGAGTGAAATTTAATGGAAACTCTACTCCCCATTTGTTCATGTCTGATTCGTAATCACCGAGAGTGAGTGCTGTCCCATTAAATCTGAATGCGCGTGCAGAGTACACGGTTTTTATGGACCTGAAGAATGGTTTCACTGGACTTGGTTCTGTGCTGACTGGTCTTGCAGAACCACTAAGAAGCTGTGTTCGTGTGGCGACTGGTCCTGTAGTTGGAGGGTTTGTTTCGGCAAGAGGTGTACCTGAGAGCCCGAATAGCAGTAATAAACCTATAACAACAATCAAAACACCTGCAAATAATATAATCAAGTAATTCATCTCTTTTCTTTTGTTTGCAGAGAGTAAAAAACATGTCAGTTGTCGGTCGGTACATAGGTCTTCTCATGTCGTCAAGAGAGCAAGCCCATGTGTTTCATTTTACGACGGACAAGTTCTCAACACATAAGGCTCTACAGGCGTACTACGAGGGTATCGTTCCGCTCCTAGACAACTACGCAGAGACTTATATGGGAAAGACTCGTAAGAGAATCACACCGGTTGTGAATCAGAGGAAGATTATCAAGAATGCAAAGCTCGCCCAGAAATACTTTGTGAGACTCGGTGCACTCATCAAGAAGATGAAGTTACCCAAGGACCAGTACCTGGACAATATTCGTCAAGAGATTGATGCGCTGATTAAGCAGACTGTGTATATGTTGAGTTTAAAATAATTCTCATATATTTATTGAACACGTAATCATCACTCAAGTTGAAATTATTTATTGCGTTTTTTGTTAATGAGCAACCATTGTACCAGTGAATAGCCCATGTATTGTCTTTAATTTTGTCTTCTTTTGTATTGAATAATGTATAAGTTTCGAGCCACAAATACGGATAAACTTCTTCAGTTGAACGTATTTCAAGTTTTTCAACATTTCCATAATTTTCTTCCTTTGTTAAACATTCATTGAATAAGTCAGGTGAAATCATTTGATAATTAACTATGTTGTTTTCAATATCTTTTTTACGTTCCATTAATTTTCTATATATAATAGAAATTGTTCTTGTTTTTGGTTTTGCTATTATTAAACCAGTAGGTACTGTTCCTCCGTATCTGTAATAAACAAATTCATTTTCACTATTCAATATTTCATCAGGAACTGGTTTTATAAATAATATATCAAAATCAAACCACATACCGCCATGTTCATACAACTTAACTATGCGCGTGAAATCTGCCTTTAAAGTAACTGATACGTCATTTTTTATCCCGTATTCATTTTCAAAATCTATGTACTCTACTTTCACCATATCAAAAACATCTTCAAATTTAGTTTTTTTTGTTATTTCTATAGAATGTTCGTGTGTTAACCATTGTCTTAATTTGTTTGTTTTAAATTTTGAAGTGTAAATTATAATTTCAGAGTTTGGATTTAATTTTCTAAGACTAAAAATAGTCATGTAATGAAAAAATGAAAATTGTTCACCTTCCCAGTATGTAAAAAAAATCATTCTTAAAGAATATAACAACTTATTCTTTAAAAATGATTTTTACAAACGATTGGTTTGTAAATTCCGATGTAAAAAATAAATTACATATGTTTTTAGACTCAAACAAATCATTAAAAATGTTAGAAATTGGTTGTTATGAAGGTGCGTCTACTTGTTTTTTTTCAAATTTTTTAGAAAATGAAAACTCTACATTAGATTGCGTAGACCCATTTGACACAAAGGACACTACGTCACCTGTGTATGAAAATATGGAAAACGTTTTTATGGAAAATATTAAATCTACTAAAAATGAAAAAAAAATTACACTGTACAAGATGTACAGTAATGAATTTTATAAAAGATTTGAAAAAAAACAATACGATTTTATATATATAGATGGTTCACATTTACCAGAGGACATCATAATTGATATGATAAATTGTTTCAAAATATTAAAAATTAATGGAATTATATGGATGGATGACTATTTAGGAGGTTCTTATGGAGATATGACAATAAAAAATACAATTGATAAAGTTTTTTATGAAAATTTTAAAGATTGTATTGAAATAGTACACACAGGATACCAGATTGCTTTTAAAAAGATTTTAGAGTTGAAGGAATAGATTCTAATATATAACTAGGTGTTTTATGTAAAGTTGTTCCGTCAAAATTTAATTTATTTTTTACAGTATATTCATAATTATATTCACCCGCGTGTGAAGATGAATTATAAATGTCCAATGCAAGTTCATCTCCCCCAAACTTAGTAAAATGCCACCCACATTCTATTCGTTCGTGATCATTTCTAAATTCCCTTATAGAAACAAGCCCTTGACTTTTTACATACTTATTATTACATATTATAGTACCATTCCAAAAATTCTCTAATTTTACCATATAATCTAAAGAAAAAATAAACAGTTTTTGATTACATGCTATTATTTTATTACCAGGTACAGTTTCAAAATCTATTTTTGACATGTCTGGTATCTCATCAACATCTGAAAATATTACTATATCATCATCTTCAAATGTATATAATTCTTCTTCTAACATAATTCTTTGTAAACCTTCTCTAATCCAATTTTCATTTGAAAAATTGTAGTTTCTTTTTATTTTAATATTATCAAATAACACTTTATTTAGAGGTTTTGTTTTTATATATATAATCTTATCATTCCATTTTGAAAATAATTGTCTGTTTATTTCAAAATTGAATTTTTTTTCTTTACCTGTAAATGTAGTTGGTGATTCTACTATTATGAATTTATCTACATGGTCATACATATAATTTAATCTTCTTTTCAATACATCGAGCTCATTAAAAAAAATGAAACAATCTAGTATCATTATAATTGTTTTGATAAAATATCTTTAATTAAATCACTTGTTTTACCTTCTCCAAGCCAATTTGTATCAATTGGAAGTTCCTTTGATAACCATTCATGTACGTACTGTTCATTTTCTCCTAGCTTCAAAGTTACACTACAGTTTGCAGTGTAACTTTGTGGTCGTTCCGTGAAATCCCTGGGTACTACTACACGTGTACCAAATAGAGCAGGTTCTTCTTGACCAGTTCCACTATCAGATACTAAAAATCTAGAATGGTACACTGTACTTATGTATTCTTCATACGGCATCAAATCTATCATTTCTATCCTTCCCAAATTCAATTTGAAATTTTCAATAGAATCAACAAGTCTCTTGAAATAGAGCAACTTTATTGGTAATTTGTACATGTCAAAACAGTCATTACCAAACTTTATAATTTTTTCAAGTCTTTCTTTGTCATTAAAATTTTCTGGTCTATGGATATCCATGAGTATCATATCAAGACGTTTAGGTTCAGTGAAATTAAATTTACGAGCTGGTTCAACGATAGTATTACCAACCACGAAAATTTTAGAAGGGTCTATATTCTCACGAATCAAGTTCTGTTTATAATCTTCATGATATACAAAAAATAAATCACTACAATGGTCACAAACAGTTCTGTTTATTTCTTCGAGCATTCTTTTGTCGCCTGAACGCATACCAGCCTCTATGTGACATATTTTGTATCCTTCCTTCTTCAGAGGTAATGAAACTGCTACTGTATTCGCATCTCCTAAAAACACTATCCAATCTGGTTTTATATTATGTTCTTTTAAAAGATTAGGTATCTCTGTAGAAAGATATGATAATTGTTCATAATGCGTTTTTGTTTTTTTACCAGTTTCAAGAATGAAATCTGGTTCTCTTCCTTTATTAAAAAACGCACCTGATAACATATGGTCATAATGTTGACCTGTATGAATAAGTATATGACAAAATTCTTCGTCAAATTTTTTAAATATCTCTGACATGCGTATAAAATCTGGACGTATTCCTGTTATTGTAACTATAGTCCTCTTCATTTTAAAGAATAACCTTTCTTATCTTTAAAATGGTCAAAATAAGTATCGTCATGGGGTATCTAAACAGAAAACAACAATTTCTAAAAACACTAGAAAGTATACAAAGGTCATCTGTTTCAAAAGAAGATTACGAAATTATAGTAATTGACGATGGGTCTGAAATGGAACATGATTTGAGTGACGTAAAAGGAATAAAACTCATAAAAATTCCAAAAGATAAAAAAACATGGACATGTCCGGTAATAGCATATAATTTAGGCATTACAAAAGCTTCCGGTGAATGGATAGTACTACAGAATCCAGAAGTAAAATACGAGGATGGTGATTTTCTAAAATTCTTATCAACAGAAGCTTCGACTGATACTTACTATGCTACACACGTAATCGCGCAAAACCCTGATGGAACACCATCATCATGGTATAATCATCCTGTACATAGACCATGTTTTTATCATTTTTGTGTAGCAATTCATAATACAAAATTGAAACTAATAGGTGGGTTCGATCCAGATATGAAGGATGGTGTAGATTATGATGATGTTGATTTTTTAGAGAGGGTAAAGAAGGTTTGTAAAATGGATTTTGTAAAAGTACTATGTGTACATCAATGGCATCCAAGCTTTTCGTATATGTATCCAGACACGGAAGAAAGGAGGCAAAAAAATAAAACTATATGCGAAACGAACTCTGAAATTTTCAAAAATCCATACAAATTTCTACCAAAACAGAGACTTTTGATTTTTGGGGGAACTGGGTCTCTAGGGTATCATCTTGTTAAACGCTACAAAGAAGAATACGAAATATACGTAGCTTCTAGAGATGAGACTAAACAATGGGAAATGAAAATGAAGTTTCCGTGTGTAAACTTTTCAATTTGCGACATACGGGACAAACTCAAAGTAGAACATGTAATACACCAAATAAATCCAGATATAATAATTATCGCGTCAGCGATGAAACATGTAGACTTGTGCGAAATCGAAATAAATGAATGTATTCAGACTAATATTTTAGGAACGAAAAATATTCTTGAATGTTTGAGTTCAAGTGTTTTTACAGTATGTTTTGTGAGTACTGATAAGACTTGTAATCCTGTAAACGTATATGGAATGTCAAAGGGTATATCTGAGGCTCTTATGGTTCAGTATTCTTTGAATGATAAAAATAGACGATATGTTACCGTGAGATATGGAAATGTACTAAACTCTAGAGGAAGTATTATACCGATACTGCATGAAACTGGAAGAAACCCCAATAAAAAAGAGTTCAACCTTACTCACCCGGATATGACTCGTTTTATAATGACTTTAGATCAGAGTGTAGACCTTATAGACAATGCTATAAACCACGCAGAGTCTGGTGACATTGTCATTCCTGAGCTTATATCTATGAAAGTAAAAGACCTTGTTGAGATTTTTTCAGAAATGTATAATAAACCTATATCTATTACAGGGTTGAGACCAGGTGAAAAACTACTAGAGTCTCTTATAAATGAGACTCAGTCACTCAGAATAAGAAGAGGAGAAAAATACACATACATAAAACCTAGACAGGTTTTTGATGACAACTTACAAACTGATTATAATAGCTCATTGAATCAAATTTCAAAAGAAGAACTCAAACAACTTCTTATGAGTCTAGAATTAATGTAGACATTTCAACAATTTGTTCATGAATGTCTGGTATGTCTTCCATTAATTCAAAATTTGTAGCCAGTGTCATATTTTTTGATACAAGGTCATCTACAACATTCACATTTACTTCTAGATCATAAACATCTGATATAATCTGTACGAGTTCAGATTTTGTTACATTTCTTGGACTAAAAAAATGTCTCTTTCCTATCCAGTATGTGTTTGTTTCTACAATTTTACGTATAATTTTAGAGAGTTGCCAACATGTCATACCATTCCATAAGTGATTTTTGAATCCGTTAATAGTTTTACCAGAATTTGATTTTACCCATTCTAATAAAGAATACTTATTTTTAGATTCTTCTCCTATAATTGAAGTAGTTACTATAGTTGCATAAGCATCTTCACCTAGTGATTTTGATTTACCATATTCGGATTCAGAGTCTGGCAAATCATCTTCATCATAATTACCTTTTTTACCACTGAATACACAATCAGTTGATACATGTATAAATCTAGAAGCATTTACTCTGCATATATTTCCAAGTAAAATTGGAAAATCAGAGTTTACTCTCCAATAATTTGTTTTTTTAGATTGTGGAATAACTCCGGCTGCATTTATAACAACATCGTCTTTTTTTAAATTCTGTAAGAGCCATTTTAAATCTTTGTAAGTACATGTAGATAAATCAAGTTCTTTGCTCGTGTAACATACTGCGTCTGGAAATTGTTTTTTAAGATATGAACCTAACATTCCAGACGAACCAAAAATATAAATTGTCATTTGGTCTTTACAAAACTCAAACTTTTAAACATCATATTCGCGACATGCACGCTCATCGAATGCGCATTGTGGGTCCAAAGCCATGGCTTTGTCCAATGCCGTGACCTTTTCTGCAGTCTCTCGTTCCTTTTTACGGTGAATAGCCTTTTGAATGTCCTCCACGCGGTCCCATGCGAGCTTACACTCTCGTGTGTCCTCGTATCCTTTACACACAAGCTTTGCGTGTCGAATATTGTCCCTCAGCTTGCGTTCCAGATGAACCAGTACAGGAATTGTAGCAGTGACTCCAAACATTAATTTAAATTGTGTGCACAGTTTTAAATAATGAATGTCGAGAATTACTTGAACAAACCATGGGCGTACACTGGGAGTATCGCAATGCGTCTCCATGCAAACAGACTCGGTGTACCATTCCCTTCAAATAGATCCATACGAAACACGAATATCGCTGTGGCAAACCCAATTGCGACTGCACGTATATTGAGAAGTACAGGTCAATGGAACTATGTAAACGGAGCTCCACCTCGCTCAAATTCAAATCATATACCCATGGTGTCTGGAACTAATCGGCTCAATCTGTTTCGTCTTGGAGGGAATTATGCGCGCGGTAATATCACGTACGCGAAAGGAAAACCTGTTTTGACAATCAAATCTCTCATGAATAGAAAACGTAACCTGTCAAAAAACACACTCAGACCTAACAACTTACAAAAAACTCTACAGAACCTACAGTTTCTTCAGGGTCTTTTGAACGCTTCAGTGTTTAACTCACCTTCACCATCTCCCAAAAAAAGAAAGAGGTCACCGTCGCCTAATCGCTCAGAGAAAACTCCTTCTCCGTCTTCCAAGAAGTTCAAGAAGTTGACGTTCTGATGATGACGTCGAGCCACTTCGTGTTCTGCGTCTCTGTCTCTGAAAAGTAATGAACCGCCCTGAATTTGCGTTGAATTCGTAAAGTATACCGGTTCGTTTATCACGAAACACACCAGGCATGCCTATGACGCGACGCATCCTGTTTTCGGACACGATTGGTTTACGATTTGATGAAACGAGAAGTCTCTTGAGAAGTTTCTTGGCATCATTTCTAGAAGCTGACCTCAATACATTTATATAGGAATTAATAATTCCGTCATTCATTTATTATTTGGATTACATTTTTAGTGCGAGACGACTACGGAGCCGACCACTTTGTACACCGTGTATAGGCGCTCTACCGATACTGCTCGTCGTAGAAAGATTTCCGTTATTGTTGAGTCTGTAAACTACACGTGGATTGTTGGGCACTCTGTACATGTTTGTAGTCCCTGGAACTCTTCTGAACTTTGACAGAAACTCAGACAGACTGTTTATCATACGCATCGGTCCCATGACACTTCTGCGACCTACGCCCAGGTTGGCGAGTTGTTTTACAGCACGTCTTTTAGCTGGTGTGTTTACCCTTCTGTATGTTCTTACTCTATTGAACATTCTTTGGAGCAGGATAGGCGCGAGTACATTACGCATACGTCTGCTCGCCATGGACATTCTCACGAGAGTATCATCTGACGCATGCGAACCTATGAGCTGGATATCCTTGTTCGTGAGAGTCATGTTGTATTAGGTGAACATTTAAAATTTTCCGTGTATAAATTTTAAATGTTCCATCAGGATTGGGAAACTGTTGTTTTTAGGAAGAAGGAACGTGGACAAGGAAGAGTCCTTGGTCAAGGAAGAATCCTTGGACCTACTCACGCACAGAAACTCGATTCAAACTCTGAAAACTACAAGGACCATAAAAAGGTACAAAAAACACTCGCGGATGCAATTAGACAAAGACGAATCGAACTCAAAATGACTCAAGAGCAGCTCGCTCATAAGGTGAATGTGAAGGCGAATATAGTGAATGACATCGAGTCTCAGCGCGGTGTGTACGACTCTAATACAGTAGAAAAGATTAAGCGCGTATTGGGAATCACAAATAAAAGTCTATGTACAAATTAGAAATGGCAAATTATATAAACATTGGAAGTAGTTGTGCTACTTTCAGTTATGAAACACAACCAACTGGTTACACTACTATTTATGTCAGAAATGGAAATGGAGTTCCATTGAATCCGAGCGGCACTGTAAATTCTGCAACTGGGTATCCATTATTAACAGGTACAAGTAATACATTTAATTATTCATCCATAGCATTTAATGTATACTTTAACGAGTCATTGATGAGATTTTCTACTGGAAGAGAAAATTGGAGGTATTTAGGTACTACTGCACCTACATGGTCAGAATCTGGAACTGTACCTGGTCAAACTGTTACAACTGCTTCTTCATGGCCTGCTTCACAGACTGGTATTTCTCTTGCAGTTACACATCCAGCATCTGGTGGAACTTCTTATACTATCGTCACTGGAACAGATTCCGCTTTAGAAACATGGCTCAAGGGTACTTATGTAGCTTTACCGTCTATTCCAGCTGCTGCTGACACTGTAACAACATCATTGCCTTTGTATCTTTATGAGGAAACTGATACAACTACATACGTTTTAAATACTGCAGGAGCTTTGTCAACTGTAAAACCATCTACAGCAGGTGGTGTACAAGCGAGTGCTTTTTATTTTAGTTATAGGGTGTCAACTGGAACTAGTATAACTCTAGGTTTAAGTACAACATCTGGAGGTTCTGGATCATTCGCAGCCGGTATTATATACTTATTAAATGGAAAAGTAGAAGTTACGATAGCCGGTGTTAAAAGAACATTTTTAATTACTGCTACACAACCTTCAATTGGTGAAAATCCAGCAGGGTTCCCAGCAAGTTCTTCTACATTACTAAAACATGTCAATTCAGGAAAATATGTATACTGGAATGGAATAACAACGTCAGGTGCAATTTTACCAACTACAGTATATACAAATACTTCTTTACCTTCATTATCTCTCATAGATTACTGGAGAAGCGGTATCACTTCGGGTAATATAATGAAAGGTTTACAGTTCAAATTTTGGGATTTGACAGGTGTGTCAAGTTCATCAGGTACAACAACTATCGGTGATTGGTACGGATGGTTAGTTGTTAAAAATGCGAGTCTTGCACCTTCGTTTACAAATACTACAAATATAGCAGTCACAAATGACAACACGCTATACATAGGTACAGGTATAGCGGCTAATGCAAAAGGATACGGACCTGTACAAGCATCTTCTACAGCCAATCCTTCTAGTTACGAAGGGTGGATTTTTCAAACAGCACCGGCTTCACCTACAAATAATATACAGATAATATATTCAAGAAATTCAGCAATTCCTCCATCAGGTCCACCTACACAAGTAGGTTATCTTACTTCTACAGACGGTACACAAATTTCATTTGTAATTTCAGCAACTTCGCCAATATCAACAAATGCAAATAACTTCCAGTGTTTTCAGTGCACTGGTTTAACAGCTGGTGCATCTTATTGTAATCCTATTAGCACTGGAGGAATTATAGCTCCAGGAGTAGATTTAACATCATTTACATATGCGAGTTGGTTCATGAAGAGTTCAAATACAGTTATAGTCAATAATCCTTATAGAGGTTCTACAACAATAAATATAACACAGGGTATAAATCAAGGTCAGACATTAAATCCGGGTACTACTAGGTCAACTCTTAATAGTTCTACTGTTTTTCTAGATTACACACTAAATGGTACAGTAACAAAATACACGAAAGGTACTACATATAATTTAAGCTTATCTACAACTGCTACAAATGCAGTAGATACTAATGTAATAAGAACAATTACAATTCCTAATACTAATACACTTGGTACCATATCTTCAGCTACAGCTACAGCTGCAACTAATACAATAACAGTTAATTTAAGTGGTTGTGTTTTGCCTATAAATACAACTGTCTTTATTCATGGGACTGTAAATAATTCTTCAATACTTAGAGGTCAGACTGTGTCTACAGTTGTTAATCAAACTAGTTTTTCGTTTGTTATTAGTTCTGGTTTTAATGTTTCAGATATATTAACATTTTGTTTGACTTGTGATAGCGACACAATATATCCTAGTAATGATATTCAAATTACTGTCCCTGCCCCTGTATAAAATTTTATATTATACTAATTAAAATGAAGAATATGTATATCGCATTGTTGATAACTCTAATAATAATTTTAGGTGTTGTTTTATATTTACAAAAAAATAGAAAAGAAGAAAAGTTCGTGAATAATAGGTTACCTGCTCTTTCAGCTCAACAAAAACAAGCAAGAATTGATTTAGTAAAGATGTCTGATAATGACAGGGGGACTAGAGAACAAAGACGCATAAATCGCATAGCAACTTCTTAAGGAAAATCATTACGTGTTAAAAGTTGCAAGTTTGACATGACAGGGTTAGCGGTTCTTTTTATGAGTACAAATACAAAACATCTAATAAAATCATCATAGTCTACAGCATATATACCATAATTATATGGAGTACATGGATTATATCCACCCCATGGATTCCTTATTAATACTTTGTTATCAGAATTTCTATATTCAAGTACACTGTATGCATGTCCAAATATAAAACAATGTTTTATGCTTTGGTCAGTATTGAATACTTTTAGTACATTTTTATTTTTAACTGTGTCTTTAGCATATCTACTAGTCAGAGCGTATGACGCACACATTTTTAGTCCGATGTCAAAATCCACAAATGCTGTAATTATAACATCCCTACTATTTATCATATTTTTTATATTTTGTGCATCTAATTCTGACTTATATCTATTAACAGAAGCGTCACTAAAACATTCATAGTCAATTCCAGAATATACAATATCTGTATTAGTATCTTGTCCAAATATAGCCGAAGGGCATTCTACAAAATCTATACCATATAGGCAATTGTAACCAACTCCTGAATGGAGCATAAAATCTGGAAAAATGTTAGTCATACAACAATACGCTTTCATTATTAAATTTGACCATATTACTAGTCTTCCAACACTGTTAATCATATCATCATAACTATGAATCATGTCAACCATAGGAAGTGTGGCTGTAAGTCTTACCCAAAAAGGTGCGTTTATTTTTTTGTAATAGAACCTTATGAAAAAAGTATGAAGTGTTGTTGGGTCAGGTACTATACCACTTTTTACAAGACTTGGATTTTTATGAGCTGCTACAGCCATTACTGCTTCAAGTACACAATTTCCTATAGCTCCTTGCATAACATCAAAAAAACTAGGTTCAATTAAATTAGTATAATAATTTCTTGCATATAAATCATAATCTCCATTATTTGGAAGTCGATAAGTGTACATATCCATCACCCCCCCGTAAAGCGCTGGACAGAATGTAGTTGCGTCGTACACGTCAAATGTACCAGAAACACCAGGTATAGTCTGACCAGTTTTCTTTGTTACGGTTCCTGCATTTGATGAAGTAGTAGGTGTACCCGTACAAACTGGCATAGGTAACATCATTCTAAAATTCGGTGACTTGATGGATTTAAACACAGCATTGTATTCTGTACCAGATTGTAGATTGGTAACAGTTACGCTTCGCCCATTATTTACAGGACCTATTGGACTTGTAAAAACTAGAGAATTATCAGAAACCTTGTACACTCTAAAAGAGTCTGAAACAGATGGCAAAGTTTCACCACTTAGTGTTAAAACAGCACTTGTTAATTGAATATTCGAAACATTTACACGAATCGGGTTGATACCAAAATCACTTGTTCTAAGAACACTAGGACCATTAGGTGTTTTGTATGATATCTCTCCATAAAACCATTTACCTGATATAATTGGAATTGGAAAAACAAAACCACGACTTCTCAAAGAAATATTTTTTGGGGTGTTATAAATTCTACCTCCATTTGATTGTTTTATTGTGATAATTCCAGAATCAGTAACTATACTAGGTACTAGTCTTTCATCAACAGTCCATCTGAATAAAACAGTATTGTTGGATAAAACCTGTTGAGTAAAATTCAAAACAGGAACGTATAGTGGACCTCCACCGCCACTTGGAGGAGGATTTGTGACTACAGGAGTATACCCTGGAGGAAGTCCAATAGAAGCAACTCTCGTAGTTGCCATTATTTAATTATTAACAACTATTTAAATAATGGCAAATTTCGTAAACATTCAAAACAGTGCCACCATTTTCACACCACCTTTACCATTTCAACATTTTACAGGTGACTACTCATCAGCTAAACAATTGACACCAGCGCTAACTGGAATAACATCGGCAAACCAATGTGATGCCGTATGTAATTCTATACAAGAATGTGAATTTTTCAAATTTACTACAACATGCAATCTATTCAATTCAGGAAGTTCAACAGTACTCTCGGGTATAAAAATTAACTCGAGTCTCCGGGGTGTCGGTATGTCGAATATATACTCGACACAGATCCCAAATACGACAGCAAAAACTGGAACACCTTCATCAGCTTCAGTGTCAGCAGCAGATTGTGAGACTGCTTGTAACACTGACTCGACTTGTTTCGTATATGGATATAATCTTACAACCCAAACATGTTCACTGTACGGTTCTGCAAATACATCAGGAAATGTAGGTTCATCAAGGGACCTCTTAGAAGGAATTCCTACAATTACTTTGAATACACCGACACAAGTTTTGAAAACAATTGTTTTCAAAGGAAATGCTTCTTCGACGGTACTTGGAAACATAGAAATAACGAGAACAGGATTAGACCAAGTACTCGCAAGTGGTACAGTAGCTGATTTCACAGGACCAGGTTTAGTATATTCAAATCCAACTGGTACTCCTTCATTTTCATTCACAGCATGGTACGCTTTAAGACAAGGAATTACATCTACTCCAGTAACTTTCACATATGCACCACCAACTTTAACAGCTTCGAATCCAACTGGCATAAATGGAAAAGGCTTGAGTTTTACAGTTACGTCTACAAATGTGCCTGCTGGAACACCTCTTGTTATGTTTATTGGAACAGGTACAACACCATACACACTCACAAATACATCCGGAACAACAACCTGGTCATACACACAATCGAAACGTATATGGGATGCAGGTACTACTCAATCAATATTCGTAGCTGTAGCAAGCGACACAACCATAAAATCAACAACAGCTCTGTCAGTATCCGTACCACAACCAATATATGCTACACCAAGTCCTGCAACCGTTTCTTTTACTGTTGGTGGTGTATCTACTAAATATGTACTACATACGTTCACAGCATCTGGAACTTTTACTCCGATCGCAAACATACCGTACGACGTACTTATAGTTGGCGGAGGTGGTGGTGGTGGTGGAACTCAAGGAACTGGTGGTATACGTGGTTGTGGTGGAGGCGGTGGAGGCGGCGTACTCGAACTCTTGAATCAAACTCCATCAGCTGCTACTCCTATAAGTGTAAGTATTGGTAGTAGAGGAGCTGGAGGTGTAGCTGTAACAACTGGGGCAGGAAGTACAGGAAGTACTGGAAGTACTGGAGGAACTACATCTTTTGGATCAAATCAAGCACCCGGTGGCGGTGGTGGATCTGGAAATGTGAATACAAATGGTGGAAATGGTGGTAATACAGTTACACCATCTAAATCGAGCGGCGGAGGTGCATCTCATGCAGCAACTTCAGTTGCTGGAAGAACTGGTTCAAATCCAACTGTATATACAGACCCTAAAGGAAACAATGGAGCTAGTGGGTTTGACGGCGGTACCGGCGGTACACCTGTAAAGGGATTTTATGGTGGTGGAGGTGGTGGCGCTGGAGGTCCTGGACAAGTTGGGATTATTATTACTTTAAATGTAGCCAATAATATTGCAGCAGACGGAGGACCTGGTTATTTACCAGCAATTCCATATTCTACATCAGTTTCACGTTTCGGAGCTGGAGGCGGTGGTGGACTCAATAACAATACAGGGAGTGCTACACAGGTATATAAACTGTCATCTGGTGGAGCAGGAGGTGGTGGAGCAGGAGGTGTGACATTTGGAACTTCCGTAACAGCTGCAGGTCACGCATCAGCCACAGGGTATGGATGCGGGGGCGGTGGCGCTGCTGCGAACGGTGCACCCATCTCAGGTCGTAACGGTGGTAATGGGTCAGCGGGTATCGTAATAGTAAGATACAAATATGAGGACCTCGCATAAATTAGAGGTGTGTGAACAGGGGTCTACACTTAAAACACATACGGACAAGACAAGAGTGCGCCATGGACTGTTCAGTCTGCTGCGAGAGAGTCACGAAACGTTCTCAGGTAAATTGTCACTATTGTGACTACCTGACATGCAAATCATGCACAAAGAGATTTTTGCTCGATACTATCAACCCTTCGTGCATGAATTGTAAGAACTTGTGGAACAGAGAGGTGCTCTGTGAAAAACTCGGAAAGACGTTTGTCGGAAAAGAGTACAAGCAAAAGCGTGAGCGCGATCTATTCGAGACTGAAAAGGCGCTCTTGCCAGAGACGCAGGACATTGCGACGCGCCAGAAACGCATCAAGGAAATCAATCGCGAAATCATATTCATGCAAAATCGTCTCAGAGAACTCAGGAACCAAAAGAGAATTCTAGAAGCTGGCGAAACACCAACACCAACTCCATCAACTGAAAAGAAGGGTCCAGTAATCAAGTGTCCCGTGGAAACGTGTCGCGGATTTGTGAATTCATCGGACCACACATGCGGAATTTGCGATACAAAAATTTGCAAGGATTGCAGAGAGCCTCTGAGTAAGACTGGAGAGCCTTCGGATCACGAATGCGATCCGAATACAATTGAGACTGTGCGCCTACTTAAGCGCGACACGAAGAGCTGCCCCAAGTGTGGTGTCGGAATTCATAAAATTGAGGGGTGCGATCAGATGTAC
>JACCDW010594900.1_pt1 | contig 24616 bp, 24 predicted proteins | sample 7449781 | NCBI WGS metagenome assembly JACCDW01 (sample SAMN15323449, study PRJNA562643) | freshwater metagenome | isolation source: river surface water | place: USA:Blue River Watershed | collected 2017-08-18
CGTGATCGGCTTCAACAGCACGATGCGCTACGTGACCAACAGCAAGGGCGAGCTGGTCGTCATCGCGCGTTCGGGCGAGATCATCATTCATGATGAACACGGCCGCGAGCGTGAGCGCCACAAGGTGCCCTACGGCGCGACCCTGACCGTCAAGGCCGACCAGACCATCAAGGCCGGCACCGTGCTGGCCAACTGGGACCCGCTGACCCGCCCCATCATCACGGAATTCGCCGGCAAGGTGAAGTTCGAGAACGTGGAAGAGGGCCTGACCGTCGCCAAGCAGGTGGACGAAGTCACCGGCCTGGCCACGCTGGTGGTGATCGACCCCAAGCGACGCGGCTCCGCCAAGGTGGTGCGTCCGCAGGTGAAGCTGATCGACGCCTCGGGCGCCGAGGTGAAGATCCCCGGTACCGACCACTCGGTGACCATCGGCTTCCAGGTCGGCGCCCTGATCCAGGTGCGTGACGGCCAGGACGTGGGCGGCGGCGAGGTGCTGGCCCGTATCCCGATCGAAGGCCAGAAGACCCGCGACATCACCGGCGGTCTGCCCCGCGTGGCCGAACTCTTCGAAGCCCGTTCGCCCAAGGACAAGGGCGTGCTGGCCGAGATGACCGGCACCATTTCCTTCGGCAAGGAGACCAAGGGCAAGATCCGCCTGCAGATCACCGATCCGGAAGGCAAGGTCTGGGAAGAACTCGTGCCCAAGGAGAAGAACATCCTCGTGCACGAGGGCCAGGTGGTGAACAAGGGCGAGAGCGTGGTGGACGGCCCGGCCGACCCGCAGGACATCCTGCGCCTGCTGGGGTCCGAGGAACTCGCGCGTTACATCGTCGACGAAGTCCAGGACGTCTACCGCCTGCAGGGTGTGAAGATCAACGACAAGCACATCGAGGTGATCGTTCGCCAGATGCTGCGTCGTGTCGTGGTCGAGAACCCGGGCGACTCGTCCTACATCGCTGGCGAGCAGGTCGAGCGTTCCGAGATGCTCAATACCAACGAGGCGCTGCAGGCCGAGGGCAAGATTCCCGCGACCTACACCAACCTGCTGCTCGGTATCACCAAGGCCTCGCTGTCGACCGACTCGTTCATCTCCGCGGCCTCCTTCCAGGAGACCACCCGCGTGCTGACCGAGGCGGCGATCATGGGCAAGCGTGACGAGCTGCGTGGCCTGAAGGAAAACGTCATCGTCGGCCGCCTGATTCCCGCAGGCACCGGCATGGCCTACCACCAGGCCCGCAAGGTCAAGGACGCGATGGACGAGGCCGAGCGCCGCGCCATTGCGGACGCCGAGGCCGCCGAGCTCGCGGGCGAGGGCGCCGCCTCCACCGAGACGAGTGAGGGTGCGGCGGCCGAATAAGCCGCAACCCCGCTCATGGCTCCCTGCGCCCCGCTCCGGTTCTGTCCGGGCGGGGCGTTTTCCTTAAGAGGTCTCGCATGTGGGTTCGCTGGTTTTCCTTCACCGTCCTGGTCCTGACCTGCCTGACCGCTGGCGCGCAAGTCCGGCCAGCGGTCTCGGTGGCGGTCACGCCCGACCCTGCGCAATGCAGGCCGCAGGTGCTGCGCAGGCCGACGCTGGTGGGGATGGTGGTTCGCGGTGAGTTGTCGGGGTTCGACCCCTGTCACCCGAGTGTGAGCCTGACCGTGCCCGCAGGGGTTGAGAGGCCGCCCTTGGTGATTTCCGTGCATGGCGGTGGCGGACGACCGGACGCCCAGGCCATCACCCAGGCCTTTGCCGATCACGGCATGGCCACGCTGATTTTCGATGCCTACCGGCACAACGGTCTCTCGCCACGATCGGCCAATGCCTCCCGGCAGATGATGCTTTACAAGGTGGCGCTGGAGGCCTACCAGTGGGCCCTGACGCGCCAGGACATCGATCCGCAGCGCATCTACCTGTATGGCATCTCCAACGGGGCGTCGGTGGTCCTGAACCTGGCGGCGGTGGTGGATCCGGCCCATGTCAAAGGGGTCTTCTCCGAAGCGCCCACCCCGGTCGGTATCGGCTATCCCTGGACGCTGCGGGTGCCGGTGGTGATGGCCTTCGGTCGGCAAGACGATCTGGGCGCGCGTGTGGGGCAACGGCGATGGATGATTTCCGATCCGTGCCGGTTCTCGGTGCTGTTTGCAAGCGCCCCGCCCGGTACGGCGCAAACCTGCAGCGAGTCGCACCCGCAGGGCCGGATGCTGACCACCCTCGAGTGGGCGGAACACGTCAAACTCTCGCCCGGCGCGAGTCTGGACATCCAGTATTTCGAGGGGGTGGCCCACGGGGCGTTCCTCGGGCCCTTGACGGTCCAGACCGCGCAGCAGTTCGCGGCCAGTCGAGGCTTTCAGATGCCCGCCGACATGGGCTGGAGCGAGGGGGCCACCCCCGAGGGGCAGCGGGCCTTGCTGGCGGCGGCGCTTCGATTCATGGGCGTGCCACCCACGGGCCCCCGGTAAGCCCCGCCCCGCGGGCTTGTTAAGCTCCGGTCTCCATGACCTCCTCTCTTCTGGCCTGGTCGGTCGTCGCGTTGCTGGTGTTCTGGGCGGTGGGCGCCTACAACCGCCTCATCCGCCTGCGCGCAGAAGTGAACGCTTCCTTTTTGGAAATCCAAGACCAGCTGAGGCAGCAGGCGCAACTCGTGACCTCGATCTTGCCGGCCACCCCCTTGGACCCGGACGCGGCCGAGCCGCTCTTTCTCGCCCAGATCCATGATGCGTCGGACCAGCTGGTGGCCTGCCTGGACGCCGTGCGCCCGCGTCCGCTGGACCATGAACGGGTCGCCGCCATGGCCTCGGCCGCCGGGGTGCTGGCCGGCGCCTGGGAGCGGGCCGAGCGCGAGGACGCCCACGACCTGGCCGGTTCGCAACTGCCCGAGACGCTGATCGAGACCCGCGCCCGCCTGGTGCGCCAGACTGAGGCGGCCGTGGCCCAGTTCGATGACGCCGTGGCCCGCTACAACGCCGCGATCGCGCAGTTCCCCGCCCTGGTCCTGGCCTCGCTTTTCGGGTTCAAGCCCGGACGATCCTTTTGACCCCGGGCACGACGGTGGCGGCCGGCCCGCCGCTCTGGAGCTTGCTGCAGGCGGCCGCCGGTGTGGTCCAGGCGGTCGGCGAGGGGGCCTCCGCAACGCCCGCGATCGCCGCCGTCCCCGCGTCCCTGCGAGGCGGCACCCAGGCCCTGGCCTACCAGGCCCTGCGCCAGATGGGCCGAGCCCAGGCCCTGCGCACGCTGCTGGCTCGCCGCGCGCCGCCGGCGCCGGCCGATGCCCTGCTTCGCACCGCGCTGGCCCTGTGCTGGGATCCGGCCCAGGCCCCTTATGAGCCCTTCACCCTGGTGAACCAGGCCGTCGAGGCGGCCAAGCGCCAGCGCGCCACCGCCGGCCAGGCAAGCTTCATCAACGCCTGCCTGCGCCGCTTCCTGCGCGAACGCGACACCCTGGTCGCCCAGACCGATGACAGCCCGGTGGCACGCTGGAACCACCCGTCCTGGTGGATCCACCGCGTGCGCCAGGACCACCCCCAGCACTGGCAGGACATCCTGCGCGCCAGCAACGGGCAGCCGCCCATGACCTTGCGGGTGAACGCGCGCCGCAGCACCGCGTCGGCCATGCAAGAGGCGCTGGCCGCCGCCGGCATTGCGGCGCGGCCCGCCGGTGCCCACGGCCTGGTGCTGGCCAAGCCCCTGCCCGTGCACCAGATCCCCGGTTTCGACGAGGGGGCGCTGTCGGTGCAGGACGCTGCAGCGCAGCTGGCGGCGCCCCTCTTGCTCCAGGGGCTGAGGCCGGCAGCTGCGGGCCGGCTGCGGCTCCTGGACGCCTGCGCCGCGCCCGGGGGCAAGACCGCCCACCTGCTGGAACTGGCGGACGCCGACGTCACGGCCCTGGACGTGGACCCGGTGCGATGCGAGCGCATCACCCAGACCCTGCAGCGCCTGGGGCTGTCGGCCCGCGTGCAGGCTGCCGATGCGGCCCGGCCGAACGCGTGGTGGGACGGTGTGCCCTTTGACGGCATCCTTCTGGACGCACCCTGCACCGCCTCGGGCATCGTGCGCCGCCACCCCGATGTACGCTGGTTGCGGCGCGAGGCCGACATCGCCTCCCTGGCCGCCCTCCAGGCCCGGCTCCTGGCGGCCTTGTGGCCGCTGGTGCGACCCGGCGGGCGGCTGCTGTATTGCACCTGCTCGATCTTCCGGGCCGAGGGCGAGCACCAGATCCGAGCGTTTCTTGCACACAACACCGACGCTGTTTTGGGGCCGGCTCCCGGCCATTTGATCCCCCAAAGCGAGGCCAAGGCGGCACCCGTCCCGGACAATTCAGACCGTGACCACGACGGTTTTTTCTACGCGGTGCTGGACAAGCGCCCCGGGTAGCGCGTTCCCGCGCGCCCGGCGCGCGGCATGGCCGTCGTGGGCGCTGCGGCGGCTCGCGCTCCTGCTGGCCCTGCTGGCGGGCCCGTACGTCCACGCCAGTGAGATCACCGCCATGCGCGTCGAACGGACCCCCGAGGGGCTCCTGCTGTCGGCCCAGGTGCAGTTCGAGTTGCCCGCCGTCGTGGACGAGGCCCTGCAAAAAGGCATCCCCATGTTCTTCGTGGCCGAGGCCGCCCTCACGCGTGACCGCTGGTACTGGTACGACAAGGAAGTGGCCCGCGCCGCCCGGCACATGCGTCTGTCCTACCAGCCCCTGACCCGTCGCTGGCGGCTGGCGGTGTCCAGTGCGCCGATCGGCAACGCAGGCATGTCCCTGGGCCAGAACTTCGACACCCGTGACGAGGCCCTGGCCGCGGTGCAGCGCCTGTCTGGCTGGAAGATCGCAGACGCCCAGGACGCGGATGCAGACCCGCGGCATGCCGTCACCTTGCGGTTCCGCCTGGACGTCTCCCAGCTGCCACGGCCCTTTCAGATCGGACTGGTCGGCCAGGACGAATGGAACCTGGCCGCCACCCGCAGCCTGCGACTGGGCGGTGCGGAGCCTGCCCGCTGATGTCGCCGAGCCCCGACACACCGCCTGACCGCCCGCGGCGCCCGCGCGTGCGCAACGCGCGCACCTATCGCTGGGCCGTCGCCATCGGTGCCACCGTCATGGTGGGCATCGGCATCGTGCTCCTGTTCCTGCTGGCCCAGGCCACCAACAACCGCGAGCTGTACGAGCGCAATTACGAGCGCCTCTTCATCGTGAACATGGTGGTGGCCGCCCTGCTGCTCGCGGTGATCGCCTGGATGGGACTGCGCCTGCTGTCGCGACTGCGGCAAGGCAAGTTCGGCAGCCGGCTCCTGATACGCCTGGCCATGATCTTCGCGCTGGTGGGCTTTGCGCCGGGGCTGCTGATCTACGTGGTGTCCTACCAGTTCGTCTCGCGGTCCATCGAAAGCTGGTTCGACGTCAAGGTGGAGGGCGCGCTCGATGCCGGCCTGAGCCTGGGCCGCTCCACCCTGGACACGCTGGCCGAGGACCTGTCGGGCAAGGCGCGCAATGCCGCCACCCAGCTGGCCGACGTATCGGACGCGACCGCGCCGTACGTGATCGACCGCCTGCGCGAGCAGATGGGCGCTGCCGACGTCATCCTCTGGAGCCACACCGGCCAGGTGATTGCCAGCGCGGGCCAGTCGCGTTTCCAGCTCTCGCCCGAGCGGCCCAGCGCCTCGCAACTGCGCGCCTTGCGGTCGCAGCGCGCCCTTGCGGTGGTCGAGGGCCTGGACGAGGGCGGCCCCGCCGCGCTGAATCGCTCACGCATCAAGGCGCTGGCCGTGGTCACGCCCGCCACCCTGGGCCTGCTGTCGGACAACCGCGTGCTGCAGGTGACCCAGCCCCTGCCGCCCACGCTGGTGGCCAATGCCATCGCGGTGCAGGAGGCCAACCGCGAATACCAGGAACGCGCGCTGGGACGCGAAGGCCTCAAGCGCATGTACATCGGCACGCTCACGCTGAGCCTGTTTCTCTCCGTCTTCGGCGCCATCCTGCTGGCCGTGGTCCTGGGCAACTCGCTGGCGCGGCCCCTGCTGCTGCTCGCTGCGGGCGTGCGCGAGGTGGCTGCCGGAGACCTCAGCCCCAAGCCCGTGCTCGAGGGCAAGGACGAACTCGGCGGCCTGACCCGCTCCTTCGCCGAGATGACGCGGCAGCTGGCTGATGCCCGGGCCGCCGTCGAGAAAAGCATGGGCCAGGTCGATGCCGCCCGCGCCAACCTGCAGACCATCCTGGACAACCTGACCGCGGGGGTCGTGGTGCTCGATGCGCAGGGACGCATCGTGGCCGCCAACCCGGGCGCGACGCGCATCCTGCGCGTGCCGCTGGCGGCGCACACGGGTCAGCCGCTGGCGGGGGTGGCCGGCCTGGAGGCCTTCGGCGCCGCGGTGCAGGCGCAGTTCGAGGGCTACCACGCCGAGCGCCTGCAGCACTCGCTGGACCACTGGCAGCACTCCTTCGAGCTCAATCCGGTGCCACTGGGCACGCCGGGCCAGGCCGGCACCATCACCCTCGTGGCACGCGGTGCGGACATGCCGGCGGATGCCTCGGGCCAGTCCGCGCGTCTGCTGGTGCTGGACGACATTTCCGAAATCGTCTCGGCCCAGCGCGCGCAGGCCTGGGGCGAGGTGGCGCGCCGCCTGGCCCACGAGATCAAGAACCCGCTCACCCCCATCCAGCTCTCCGCCGAACGGCTGGAGATGAAGCTCACCCCCAAGGTGGAAGAGCCCGAGCGCGCCATCCTCGCCAAGTCGGTGCGCACCATCGTCGACCAGGTGGACGCGATGAAGCGCCTGGTCAACGAGTTCCGCGACTACGCCCGCCTGCCCGCCGCCGAACTGACGCCAATCGATCTCAACGCGCTGGTGGGTGACGTGCTGCAGCTGTATGCGGGCGAGATGGCGGCCTCCGGCGCGGGGCAGGCCCTGGTCAGGGCGCAGCTCGATGAGACCTGCCCGCGCATCATGGGCGATCCCATGCAACTGCGGCAGGTGATCCACAACCTGCTGCAGAACGCGCAGGACGCCACCGAAGGCCGGCCTGTGCGCGAGGTCACCCTGCGCACGCAGTGGAACGACACCTCGCGGCGCGTGCGCCTGATCGTGCAGGACACCGGGCCCGGATTCGCCGACCACATCCTCAAGCGCGCGTTCGAGCCGTACGTCACCACCAAGGCCAAGGGCACCGGCCTGGGGCTGGCGGTGGTCAAGAAGATCGCCGACGAACACGGGGCCCGCATCGACCTGAAAAACCGCCTTCAGGACGACCAGGTCCTGGGCGCCCAAGTGTCGCTATCATTCGCAGTTGCGGCCTAGCAACACCGCCCCGCCCGGCCGCGGGGGCGCAGTCCTGAACATGGCAACTATCCTGGTGGTCGACGATGAATTGGGCATTCGCGACCTGCTGTCCGAGATCCTGAACGACGAGGGCCACCACGTCGAACTGGCCGAGAACGCGGCCCAGGCCCGCGAGATCCGACTGCGCCTGCGTCCTGACTTGGTGCTCCTGGACATCTGGATGCCGGACACCGACGGCGTCACGCTCCTGAAGGAGTGGTCCACCACCGGTGCGCTGACCATGCCGGTCATCATGATGAGTGGTCATGCCACCATCGAAACGGCGGTCGAGGCCACCAAGATCGGCGCGCAGTCCTTCCTGGAAAAGCCCATCACCCTGCAGAAGCTGCTCAAGGCGGTGGAGTCGGGCCTGAGCCGCGACACGCCGGCCGCTTCGCCGGCACGCAAGCCCGCCCCGCCCGTGGCCCCGGTGTCGACGCTGGCGGTGGCGGCCACCTCCGAGCTGACGGTGGAGGCTGCGATGACCGGGGGCCAGAGCGCGCTGCTGGCGCCGGTGCCGGACCTGGGTCCCCAGGTGCGCCAGACCTTCGAGCTGGACAAGCCCCTGCGCGACGCGCGCGACGAATTCGAGAAGTGCTACTTTGAGTTTCACCTGGCGCGGGAGGGCGGCTCCATGACCCGTGTGGCCGAAAAGACCGGCCTGGAGCGCACCCACCTGTATCGCAAGCTCAAGCAGCTGGGGGTGGACCTGTCCCGCGGGAAGCGGAGCAACGGCGCCTGAGGCCGTCACCAGGGCATCAATCGCAGGGCATGCGGCCTGTACGGGCCCACTGCTCGACACGCGCCCAGACACGCTGTACACCATCGGCCCCACCAGGGCCTTGCAGGCCGTGGTCGGCACCGGGGATTTCCCAAGCGCAGTAAGGTGCTGGCCGGTTGGTTTGATGCATGGCGAATTGACGTGCAGCAGCCGGCGGTACGAGATCGTCCTGTCCGCCCCATATGTGCAACAGGGGCCATGGCCCCTCGTGCAGTGCGGCCTGACTGGGCCAGGCCAGCAGGTCCCGCCAGTAACGCAAGGTGCGCCCCTGCATCACGGTCGCATCATCCAGTGAGCCCGCTGCTTGTCGGGTCAGGCGTTCCCAGGCCGCGCCGTGCCCGTCCTGTCTCGCTTTCAGGCCCGCCACTTGCGCAGGAGCCAGACCCGCAGAGGCCATCAGGACCAGGCCTTGCAAATTGCGCACGGCATCGGCCACCAGCGGTACGACTTCGGCGCCCTCGGAGACACCCACCAGCCATTGGGGAACGTCCTCTGTGCCGTCCTGGGCCACCGCAATCTGTGCCTGCCCCGCCCGGATCGCCGTGCGCACGTCATCGCGCCAGGCCGAGAGCGCATCCGATGCGACAAACGCGGCGTCGCAATCCTCGGGCGCTCGACGCGCCATCGCCGTCACCCCGGGCTTGTGCAGTACCCTGATTTCGGCGTGAAGGAGCCCGGAGAAATAGCGGTCGGCGATCGGTCCAAGGCCGGAACAGCCCGAACCCGGCACCACCCAGATCCGCATCCGAAGCGGCGTCTGCACCGGCTCCCGGCGCAGCGTCTGGAGTGTCCGTTGCGGGCTCGACCCAGGCAGAGAGGCCAAGCTCCAGCCTGGCGCAAGTCCGGACGCGAGGGGCGTTCCCTGGCTCAGACATTCACTCCCGCCCAAAAGAGCCAGCACCCCGGCGAGAAGCCAGGGCGCTGCAGACGGGGGCTGCATGCCGCCTTATTTGTAGATGATCACCTGGTCGCGCGCCGGGACCGTGACAGGCTGGCCTGCCGGAGTTGCCACCGCCGTGGAGCGTACTCCGCGTGCCATGGCCGAATCGCTCAGAGCCAGCTGGCTCACGACCTGCTCGTAAACGCTCTGCGCCAGGCTCAAGGACGTTTCCCGCATGACCTTCGCACGGTTGGGGGGCATCACGTCGCCTCGGTTTGACAGCAGCTTGGTGTCGGTGCCGGCTCCCTGGGCCGAGAATGAGGCCTTGATCTCAAGAGTGCGCGTGTTGATGAGCGCGTAATCTGCCAGCAGGTCGAGGCCGTAGATGTGGCTGGCGCTGGTCGTTCCCTGAATGGGAGAGAACTGGTCGCGGAATTGAACGCTCGAGAGCGTGCCAAAGAGCACATAGTCTGCGCCATTGAATTCGCCCTTGCGGATGCGATCCACGATGTCCTTGACTTGAGGTTGCGCGACCGGCTGAGCCATGTTGCCTGTCTGCAATTGGTTCATGGCCTGTTCGGCCTTGGTGGGTTGCGGGCTCCCCTTGTCGAAGGTCTTGCCCTGGATCAGCCGGAAGGCAGTTCCCCGAAGCAAGGCGCCCCGGATGTCACTGGAAAACGATCCCAGTTCGCGTTGCTCCAGGTAGCTGTAGATGCCCGCCACGTACGCGCCCTTGGACTCCGCGGACCCGGCCATGCTCCAGCCTGCAATGTGCACCTGGCTGTTGGACCCCTTGCGCCCCGCCACGAAGAATTCGGCCACACGCTGGGTGTAGGCCAGGTCGGTCACGGCGATGGACGGTACCTGCTGCACCTGCTGCGCGTAAGCCGAGAGCGCGCCCAGAGAGGTCACAAGCGCGAGAAACCGGTTCAAAGTTCGACGATGCATGGCGTCCTCACCGTTTGCTGGTTTTACGAATCTGCTTTTCGTCCTGCCACTCGATCGTCCCGCCTTCCACGTCGAACATCTTGAGCGTGAACTTGTAGAACACGTCCTTGGTGTTGTTGTTTTGCTTGACGATGCTGGTCAACTCTCCTTCGAGCATGAACTTCGCCGCCGACATGTTGCCCACCTTGGCGGTGCCGGAACTCCTGTACAGGCCGCTCTGGTTCTGTCGCTGCAGTTCATCGACGCCCGCCTGCATCTCGGCGATCGAGCGCGTGAATCGCACGCGACCGGACTTGACGAGGGCGGTCTGGATGGAGTTCATGACGTTGGTGGTGTCGATGTACTCGCTGGTCTTGTTCTTGACCGTCGAGATGGTGACCATGGGTCGCCCCTCGAACGCGCCCGACTCCAGCAGGCTGCCGACCATCTTCTCCGCGATCATCTGCAGGTCGGTCGACCCGAATTCGTTGGTGACGAGTTCTACTGCCTTGGCGTCTCCATAATTGACCTGCCGGTCAAAGCGGACGACGGGGGACGAAAGGGATTCACATCCGGACAAAGCCAGGACGGCGAGAGCAATGGCTGAAATCTTTTTCATGGCTGGTGATCTCCCGCGAAGGTCATTTCTTTTCCGCATTCATCTCGATCCGGAAGTCGACCGCCGCAGCGGTGGGGGCGACGCTCTTCACGGTCTCCTGAGCCTGCCCCAGCAGCAGCAGCTGCTTCCAGGCTTCGCCGTCGCCCACCTGATTGCCCACACCGTCAACCCACCGGAATCGGTAGAAGACGTACTGGTCGGCTCTCTCGGGGTTGTAGAAGTCGGCCTGTACCGACAGGATCTCGCTGCTTCGCACGGCGCGGATCTCGCGTACGGCGACCTTGTCGGCGCTGCCGCGAACGACCAGCTTGGCGGCGACGCTGGTCGGTGTTGCGTTGGCCGGTGCCTGCGCGTGGGCCAGGCCGCCCATCGCCAGGGCGGTCAGCGCGATGACCAATAACTTCGGTGTCATGGCTGTCAAGCCTCCTCTTTGAATCGTTCGAACAAACCCGATCCTGCAGGCCCGCGCCTCACTTTGTCGCAGTCTGCGCCGTCGTTTGCGGCGTCGACAGTTTACCGAGGGTCCCGACATCGCCGATCCAGCGGACGCTCCGATAGAGGCGGACTGGCACCATCGCGTACTGGCCCGACACCGTGACCTTGCCGATCCCCTGGCCGTTGAGGGTGATCTCGTGCTCGCCGGGCGGGAGATAACCGCGGCTCACATAGACGTGACCGGGCAGCATCCGCCAGATGCGGTCATCTGCCTGCTCGGTGGCGGCCGCGGCGACAGCCCCGATCAGGCCGGCGAACGCGCCTGCGCGCTTTTGCAGTTCTTCCTGGACCACCGCCTTGGCGACCGCGCGGACGATGCCCCGCGCCACCATGCCGGGCATCTCGTCACGCAACGCGCGGCGTGCCATGACGTTCAGGTCCACGACGCGATCGACGGTCAGGGTGCGGCCCGCCACATCCAGGCGGGACAGCACGGGTTCCGCCGAGGGCATGATCACTGGATACGAGATGGGAACGGCCACCATCGAGCGGCCGGTCGGGACGGGCAAGACGAAGTTTCGGGGGACGCGTGCGGGCGCCTCACCGACCTCGATGACGAACAGCACGTCGGTCATCTGTTGCGCCTGTTTGGCCGCGGGGCTGCTGCGGTCGTCGAGGCCCCGCAGTCCTTCCTCAAGCGCCCTCACGCCGGGCCGCAGCTCGATCGCCTGGCGATACCCCGGGGCGGCGAGGCTCGCTTCGCCCAGGGCTTCGTAAACGAAGCCGGCCAGGTAATGGCTCAAGGCGTTCTGGTAACCGTTTTTCAGGCGCAACACTTCCGGGTCGTTCAAGGTCTGCACGGGGTAGCCGTTGATCTCTCGGCCCCTGGGCGCCACGCCGCGCGAGGCAGCTTCCGACTCGGCGGCGGAGGTTTCCTTGGACCGGAACTCGGCGATGATCGCCTCCCGCTCGTGGGTGCGCTTGATGTCCACGCGCGCACCGTCGAAATCGCCCAGCGAAATCCGGTTCAGCGCCAGACGCGTGGTCAGCCAGACCTTCTCGTAATCCTGGCCTTCGTAGGCCTTGATCCGCTCGCTGATCAAGCTCGCACCGACTTGCCCGATCAGCTTCTCTGGCGAGGACTTGGCGGTGTCTTCCCATTGCTTGATCCGGGCGTCTGCCGCAAGCAGGGCCTGGTTGCTCTCCGGGATCTGGCTATTCAGGCGGAGCAGTTCGCCGCGCTCCATGTTGTAGAGAACCTGCTTCTTCTCCTCGGCGGAGGAATTGCGGGCATCCAGCTCCTTCAGGGCCGCTGTGAAATCTCCGCCGGAACTGGCCTGCTGCACCAGGTTGGCAGTCTCGTTGTGGCTCTTCATCGAGGCGCAACCGGCCAGCACGAGCGGTACTAGGACCGCTGAAAGGGATCTCAACCAAGTCGCCATGATTTTTTACTTCTGAAAATTAATCAGTTTTTGTGTGAATTTTCGATTATGAATGAAGTTGTCTATTTGACAACTATAGGGTTTTTACAATGGAAAATATCCAATTAATGAAAACATCGAGCTTTTACGGACGCGTTCAGCCACCAGTCGTTTGGTCTGATTTTTGAGGTTTTGTGAATACCTATCTGCTAGCCGGAAACTGCCCTACGGCTCGATCAGATGGCTGAGCCGCCTGGGCGCGGTATGGCGGTTGAAGTCAGAACGGTGCGCAGTGCCCTCCCCTGCGGCGTTCCAGAGGGGGACTTCAGGGGCTGAGCTACTACTTGATGTATACTTAGAGGCTCTGGCCCGGTAGCTCAGTTGGTAGAGCAGCGGATTGAAAATCCGCGTGTCGGTGGTTCGATTCCGCCCCAGGCCACCAGACATCCCATGACGCCCGCTCTCTCGAGTGGGCGTTTTCATTTGGGCAAGTGCCCGGCCCGCGCCCGGCCCGCGAGATCCGATCGATGGTAGATCGAATCTCTCAGGCACTTGGCGGGCCTTCAAGCTTCGATCGCGTCGCCGCTATGCTCGCGGGCTGACCGAATGGTTCAGTTCAAAAAGACAACAGATTTGCACAGGAGCACGGGAATGGATCAATCATCGCTGGATTACGCGGGCTTCTGGGCCCGGTTGGGGGCGAGCATCATCGACTCGATCCTGCTGGTCACGGTGACCCTGCCGATCCTGATGGCCTTCTACGGCGAGTCCTACCTCGACTCGGAGAACATCGTGGAGGGTCCGATGGACTTCATGATCAGCTGGGTATTGCCGATGGTTTCCACCATCGCATTCTGGGTGGTCAAGCAGTCAACGCCGGGCAAGATGGCGCTGAAGATGCGCATCGTCGATGCGCGCACGGGCCAAGCGCCGGGCGTAGGCCAGTGCATCGGCCGGTATCTGGCTTACATCCTGTCGGCCCTGCCCCTGCTCCTGGGCTTTCTCTGGGTCGCCTTCGACAGCCGCAAGCAGGGCTGGCACGACAAGCTCGCGGGCACGGTGGTGATCCGCCACCGCCCCAAGGACATCCAGGTGAGTTTTCCCGACGCGCAGTAAGGGGCGGCTGAATCGAAAGTCCCTTCCCGAATTGACCATTTGCCCGGGAGGGCTCTCCATCCTCGCGGGCTGCATGGGATCATGAATCCTCCGTTTCTTCGAGGAGCCTGACCATGCAATGCCCCGTGTGCAAGACCGTGCACCTCACCATGGCCGACCGCAGCGGCATCGAGATCGACTACTGCCCCCAATGCCGCGGCGTCTGGCTCGATCGCGGCGAGTTGGACAAGATCATCGAGCGCGCAGCACCCCAGGCCGCTTCGCCCGCTCACACCCCCGCCCCCGCGCCCTCCTACATGCCACCGCCTGCGCACGCGCCGCATGGCGGCTACTACAAGAAGAAAAAGCGCGAGGGTTTCCTGGGCGAGCTGTTCGATTTCGATTGAGGTCGCCGCCGGCGGTACAGTGCGGAGCTTCGAGGCAGGAATGAGGAGTTCCCACGCATGTCACTGCACCAGCAACTGGTTCGCCGCGCCCAGGAGGGGCGCCCCATCCGCGTCGGCCTGATCGGCGCCGGCAAATTCGGCGCCATGTACCTGGCCCAGGTGCCGCGCACACCGGGCGTGCATCTCGTGGCCATCGCCGACCTCCATCCGGCGGGTGCGCGCGCCAACCTGGCCCGCGTGGGCTGGGACGCGCAGCGCACCGCCGCCACGTCCATCGACGACGCGGTGAAGGCGGGCACCACGCACATTGACGACGACTGGCAGGCCCTGGTCAGGCACCCGGCCATCGACATCGTGGTCGAGTGCACCGGCCACCCGATCGCCGCCGTCGACCACTGCCTGGCGGCCTTCGAGCAGGGCAAGCACGTGGTCAACGTGACGGTGGAGGCCGACGCCTTCTGCGGCCCGCTGCTGGCCCTGAAGGCGTCGCAGGCAGGCGTTGTCTATTCCCTGGCCTTCGGCGACCAGCCCGCCCTGATCTGCGACCTGGTGGACTGGGCGCGCACCTGCGGCTTCCCCGTGGTGGCCGCAGGCCGTGGGCACAAGTGGCTGCCGCACTTCTGCGAATCGACCCCCGACACGGTCTGGGGCCATTACGGCCTCACCCCCGAGCAGGCCGCGCGTGGCGGCCTGAACCCGAAGATGTTCAACAGCTTCCTGGACGGCTCCAAGCCGGCCATCGAAAGTACCGCGGTGGCCAATGCCACCGGCCTGTGCGTGCCGTCGCAGGGCCTGAGTTACCCCTCGGGCCGCGTCGACGAGATCCCCGCGCTCACGCGCCCACGCAGCGAAGGCGGCGTGCTCGAACGCAAGGGGATGGTGGAGGTGATCTCCTCGCTCGACGCTCAGGGCCAGCCGATCGACTACGACATCCGCATGGGGGTGTGGGTGACGGTGGAAGGCGAGACCGAGTACGTGCGCAATTGCTTCGAGGAATACAACGCCAAGACCGATCCCAGTGGCCGCTACTTCACCCTGTACAAGCGCTGGCACCTGATCGGCCTGGAGGTGGGTTACTCGGTGGCCTCGCTGGCCTTGCGCCGCGAGCCGACGGGCGTGGCCACCTGCTGGAAGGCCGACGTGGTGGCCACTGCCAAGCGAGATCTCCAGCCTGGCGAGCTGCTCGATGGCGAGGGCGGCTACACCGTGTGGGGCAAGCTCGCGCCGGCCGAAGATTCCCTGCGCACCGGCGGTCTGCCCCTGGGCCTGGCGCACGACGTGAAGGTGGTGCGGCCGGTGCGCAAGGGCCAGTCGCTCACCTGGGATGATGTGCAGATGGACACCGGCACCCGCGCCTACGCGATCCGCCGTGAACTCGAGCAGCAGGTGCGGCCCGCGTCCAACCGCGTGGTGGGATGACCTCGGGGCGGGCCGACATGCGCGCACTCGATCCTGCGGCCACGGCCCGGGCCTTGCCCTATGCGGCCCTCGCAGACTGCGTCCGCGAGGTGCTGCTGGACGCCTCGGTGTCCGTGCCACCCCGCATCGTCCAGCCCCTGGCCGGCGGCGGCAGCCTGTTCGTGATGCCCGCCTCGGACCGCCATGTGGCCATCACCAAACTCATCACCTTCGTGCCGGACAACCCGGCCCGGGGCTTGCCGGCCATCCAGGGCGATGTGCTGGTGTTCGACCCGCACACCGGCCAGCGGCTGGCGGTGCTGCATGGTCCCACCGTGACGGCCCGCCGGACAGCCGCCGTGTCGCTGCGGGCCGCCATGGAGCTGGCGCCTTCGCGGGCAGGGCCCCTGTTGATCGTCGGCGCCGGGGTGCAGGGGCGTGCGCACCTGGAGGCTTTCGTGCAGGGGCTGGGTGTGCAGCAGGTGCGTGTGGCCTCGCGGTCGGTGCAGAGTGCGCAGGCCCTGGTGGACCATGCCCGCAGCCTTGGCGTACAGGCCGAGCGGGTCGACGACCCGGACGCTGCGATGGCCGAGTGTCCGCTGGTGGTCAGTTGCACAAGCGCGCAGTCGGTGGCCTTGCGCGGCCTGCCGCGTGACGATGCCTTCGTCTGCGCCGTGGGCGCCTTCACCCCCCGAATGGTCGAATGGTCGCCGCAGGCCTGCCAGCACCTGGCCGCACGTGGGCGCGTGGTGGTCGATACACGGGACGCCGACCATGAGGCCGGCGACCTGCTCCAGGCCGGCCTGGACGTCACCGCCTTTGACACGCTGGGTGACGTGGTGCGCCAGCATCTTCCGGGGCAGCGACGCGATCCGCGCGCAGGCCCTGTCTTCTTCAAGAGTTGCGGGTGGGCGGGGTGGGACCTGGCGGCGGCCCGCTGTGTTGCTGGTGGTGATTCGCGCTGACAGACTCAGGCCCGCGGGCTGCTGGCTCGGGCCAGGCTCAGTCCCGGGCGGGAATGGTGCTCAATTCCTCGTTCGCATCGATCACCACCTGTATCAGGCGCATGAACTCCTTGCGTTCGGTGGCCGTCAGGGGGGCGAGCAGGCGGTCCTGGGCCCGTAGCATGCAGGGCACCACGGAGGCCAGCGTTCGAGCGCCGGCTGCCGTGGGGGTGAGTTGCTTGGCGCGGCGGTCTTGGGACGACACCTGGCGCTCCACCAGGCCACGTGCCTCCAGCCGGTCGATCACCCCCGCGATGGTGGAGGTGTCGTAGCCGATGGTGGCGGCCAGTGTCTTCTGGTCGATGCCCGGCTGGTTGCATACCGTCTGCAGTGCCGAGTACTGCACCGGCGTCAGCCCCAGCTCACCCACCTCCTGCACGAACAGCGCCACGGCCACTTGTTGCATGCGACGCGCCAGATGCCCGGGCAGGGTGCGCGGATCCAGGTGTTTCGGTTTGCTTCTCATGGGGCTGGGTGGATTCTAGCCGTTTGCCACAAATGATCAGTATACGTATAATCGCAATGCTGATTAAAAACACGATCCATCCGGCAGGAGACCCATTCCATGCAGTTCCATCTCGAAGGCTTCAAGGGCCGCGACCCTGAAATCCATGAAGCGTCCCCTTTGGCGCAGCCGCCGGGCGACGCGGTGCCGCAGCTGGTGGACGTGCTGGTGGTGGGTGCGGGCCCGGCCGGCCTGACCCTGGCCGCCCAGATGGCGAATTTCCCCGACATCCGCACCTGCGTGATCGAGCAGAAAGAAGAACCCATCCACCTGGGCCAGGCCGATGGCATTGCCTGCCGCACGATGGAGATGTTCCAGGCCTTCGGCTTTGCGCACAAGGTGGTGCAGGAGGCCTGCTGGATCAATGAGGTCACCTTCTGGAAGCCCGATGACGGCGACGCCAACCGTATCGTCCGCCATGGCCGGGTGCAGGACACGGAGGACGGCCTGTCGGAGTTCCCGCATGTGGTGTTGAACCAGGCCCGGGTGCATGACCACTACCTGGCCCATATGCGCAACTCCCCCAGCCGCATGGCGCCGTATTACGCCCGCCGCGTGCTGGACGTGGCGGTCGACCCTGCGGGGGGCGAGTACCCGGTCACGGTGCGGCTGGAGCGCGGCGACGCGGCCCACGCTGGCCAGCAGGAAACCGTGCGCGCCCGCTACGTGGTGGGCTGCGATGGCGCGCGCAGCGCGGTGCGCCGGGCGATCGGCCGCGAGTTGGTGGGCGATTCCGCCAACCAGGCCTGGGGCGTGATGGACGTCCTGGCCGTCACCGATTTTCCCGACATCCGCTACAAGTCGGCGGTGCAGTCGCCGCATGGCAACCTGCTGGTGATCCCGCGCGAGGGCGGCTACCTGGTGCGCCTGTATGTCGAGATGGACAAGCTGGGCGAGGACGAGCGCGTGTCGGCGCGTGGCATCACCGTCGAGAAGCTGATCGCGTCCGCGCAGCGCATCCTGCATCCGTATCGGCTGGAGGTGAAGGAAGTGCCCTGGTGGTCCGTCTACGAGATCGGCCAGCGTATCTGCGACAAGTACGACGACGTCCCCGCCGCCGAGACGCCCGCACGGCTGCCGCGCGTCTTCATCGCGGGCGATGCCTGCCACACGCACAGCCCCAAGGCGGGTCAGGGCATGAACTTCTCCATGCAGGACACCTTCAACCTGGGCTGGAAGCTGGCCGCGGTCCTGCGCGGGCAGGCCGAGCCGAGGCTGCTGCACACCTACTCCGAGGAGCGGCAGGTGGCGGGCCAGGCCCTGATCGACTTCGACCGCGAGTGGGCCAAGATGTTCAGCGACAAGCCCAAGCAGGGCGGCGACGCGGGCGGGCAGGGCGTGGACCCCAAGGAATTCCAGAAATACTTCGAGCAGCACGGCCGCTTCACGGCGGGCGTGGGCACGCACTACCCGCCGTCCCTGATCACCGGCGCTGCGACGCACCAGGCGCTGGCGCAGGGCTTCACCATCGGCATGCGCTTTCACTCGGCGCAGGTCCTGCAAGTCACGGATGCCAAGCCGGTGCACCTCGGGCATGCGGCGCTGGCCGATGGCCGCTGGCGCCTGTACGCGTTTGCCGGCGCGCAGGACCCCAGCCTGCGTGCGTTGTGCCGATTCCTGGAGGAGTCACCTGATTCGCCGGTGCGCCGCTTCACGCCGAAGGGGCAGGACAGCGACGCGGTATTCGACCTGCGCGCCGTGTTCCAGCAGCCGCACACCGAATTGGCGATCGAGGCGATGCCCGCGCTGCTGCGCCCTGCCAAAGGCCGTTACGGGCTGTACGACTACGAGAAGGTGTACAGCGCGGTGATGAAGCACGCGCCAGACATCTACGGACTGCGCGGCGTTGACCGCGCGCAGGGCGCGCTGGTGGTGGTGCGCCCCGACCAGTACGTTGCGCATGTGCTGCCGCTGGACGCGCACGGAGCGCTGGCAGCGTTCTTTGCGGGGTTCATGCGGGCGGTGTAGACGCCTTCCCAGACGCGGGCCAGGTGGTGTGGCCGGAGTTTGAGCCCCAGGCAGGACACGAGCAGGCCAAGCTGAAGGCCTTGCTGCAGATTACCTGAAGGGTCATCGTCACGCCTTTCTTCGCAGGTGCCGGGCCTGCTCCCGGATCGCCTCGCGCTTGTCTGTCGTGAGCCGAGCCAGATTGCGCACCTGCATCCCCATACGCGGGTTCCCCGCCAGCATCGTCTCGTGCCGCATCAGGAAGTCCCAGTACAGCGTGGTGTAGGGGCAGGCCGTCGGGCCGGTGGATTCGCCCGGGTCGTAGCGGCAGCCCTTGCAGAAATTTCCCATGCGTTGGATGTACTTGCCGCTGGCGATGTACGGCTTGCTGGCCATGAGGCCGCCGTCGCCGTACTGGCTCATGCCCAGGGTGTTGGGCAGCTCCACCCATTCCACTGCATCGACATACACGCTCAGGTACCACTGGTGCGCCTCCTGCGGCCGTACCCCGAGCAGCAGCAGGTACAGGCCGGTGACCATCAGCCGCTGGATATGGTGGGCGTAGCCGTGCGTGAGGGTCTGCGTGAGCGCATCGCGCAGGCAGGCCATGTCGGTGTCACCGGTCCAGAAGAATTCCGGCAGCGGCTCGTGGGCGTCCAGTGCGTTGCGGTCCAGGTACGACGGCATCTGCGTCCAGTAGATGCCCCGCACGTATTCACGCCAACCCAGGATCTGGCGAATGAAGCCCTCCACCGCCGCCAGCGGCGCATGGCCCGCGCGCCACGCCGCCTCCGCCGCCTGCACCACCTCGCGCGGATGCAGGAGCTTGAGGTTCATCGCCGCCGACAGCAACGAGTGATACAGCCAGGGCTCGCCCGCCCACAGGGCGTCTTCATAGCGGCCAAAGAGCGGCAGGCGATGGGCGATGAAGTCCTCCAGGGCGCCGAGTGCCTGCGCGCGCGTCACCGGCCAGTCGAAGCGGTCCAGTCGGCCCGGGTGGCTGGCAAAGCGCGTCTCGACCAGGGCCAGCACCTCCCGGGTGACCGCGTCGGGCGCGTGGCGCACCGGTGCAGGCAGATCCACCGGCCCCGCCTTGCCGAAGGCCTCGCGGTTGTCGGCGTCGTAATTCCACTGGCCGCCTGCGGGTGCATCGCCCTCCATCAGGATGCGGTGCTTCTGTCGCAGCGCGCGGTACCAGTACTCCAGCCGCAGCTGCTTGCGCCCCTTCGCGTGCTCCGCGAACTCGCGTACGGTGCTGAAGAAATGACGGTCGTCGCGGATGTCCAGCGGCAGGCCGCACGCGTCGGCCACGGCGCGCAGCGCCTGCAGCACGCGCCAGTCGCCTGGGGCCGTCATCACGAGCCCCGCAGGCTGATGCCGCGCGATCGCCCGGCGCAACTCCCCGGCCAGCGTGCCTGCATTGCCGGCATCGTCCAGGCGCGTGTAGTCGACAGGGCCATGACGCTCGCTCGCCGCCTGCGCGAAGTGCCGCATGGCACTCAGGAACAGCGCGATGCGTGGCTTGGACGAAGGCACGTGGGTGGATTCCTCGGCGACCTCCGCCATCCACACCCGGTCCTGCGCCGGGTCGAAGCCGTCGAAGGCGCTGGCGTCCAGGTCCAGCTGGTCACCCAGGACGATCACGAGGTGACGGGTTTTCATGGCGCTATCTTCAGGGGCATGTGTCGCTGCAGGGGCGACTCGGGATCGATCTCGAGGCAATCAGCCAGCGCCTGCGGCAGCCCGGGGACCTGGCGCTGCAGGTAATCGCGGATCCAGGGGGCCGCCTGCCAGGGCGCGGTGTTGCCGCTCCAGATGCCTTGCGGCACCGGTGTGAGGCGGTCGCCCTGCGCCTGCAAGGTGACCACTGCGGGCAGCAGCTTGTCGGACACCACCTGCGCCAGCAGCCAGTCGCCCTCCCGTGTGAGCGCCACCACCTGCGCCGTCTGCGAGTCTGGCGGGCTGTAGCCCCGGATGGCGACTTGCGACGCGTCCCACAGAGGGTCTCCGGCGCCCAGCGCCTGCACCGGCGCGCAGCGGCGCACGAGGCGCGTCCACGACTGCCGCAGGCCGCCCCACACATCGATGTCCTGCTCGCTCACGCGCAGCAGCACGCCGTTGTCGGCGCGGTACCAATCGACGTGCAGGTCCACGACGGCCGCCAGCGTCAGGGCCAGGACTCCCAGGGCCACGTGACGCTTCATCGGCCCAGGCTCGAGGGATGGCCGGCCGATGACCCCAAGGGCTGCAGTCCACACCGCTTGACGGTATGGTCGGGGCCATCGACAGGAGAGACGCCGATGAACGACGACCCGCGTTGTTGTGGAACAGGAACTTGCATCATCAATGCCGACGGCGTGTGCTGGTGCGGCCAGGTGTGGGACGGGGAAAAAATGTGCTTTCCGCAGAAAACGCCGGACTCGGCCAGCGCGCACCCCACGGATTCTGCGCAAGTTGGCAAGACCCTGGCGCCCGGTGGTGAAGGCGCCGCCTGATCCTGGCGCGGCCGGGTGCGCGGCCCTCAGGTGCTCGCGCGCTCCACGATCTCGAAGCCCACGTCCAGCAAGGGATGCGGGGGCTGTTCCCCCCGCATCAGCGACAGCAGCATCTGGGCGGCGGACTCCCCGATCTGCGCCCGTGGCGTGCGCACTGTGGTCAAGGGCGGCACCATCTGGTCGCTGCCCGTGAGGTCGTTGAACCCGGCGATGGCGACCTGCCCGGGGACCTGGATGCCCCGGCGCATCGCGGCGAGCAGGGCGCCCTGCGCGAGGTCGTCGTTGCAGAAGAAGATGGCGTCCACTGCCGGCGTCTGCTGCATGATCTGCTCGAACAGGACGCCGCCCAGGGCCAGCGACGACGAGGCCGGATTGAGCCACTCCAGCGTCGGGGTGTGCAGGCCCGCTTCCTGCAGCGCGATGCGCCACCCGTGCAGGCGCTGCATCACCCGCGGGTCCAGTTGCGCGGCGGCGAAGGCGATGCGACGGTAGCCCTTGGCCAGCAGCCGGCGCGTCAGCGCCGCACCGGCATCGACCTGGCGAAAACCCACGCAGTGGCTGGCGGCTTCGGCCATGCCCGCAGGGGGCAGCTCCATCAGGTGCACGCAGGGCACGCCACTGCGCGCGATCAGCTGGCGGGTGGCGGCGCTGTGGTCCAGGCCGGTCACCAGCAGACCTGCGGGCCGGTGCACCAGCTGCTCTCGAAGCAGCTGCTCCTCCTCCCCGCTGTCGTAGTGGGTCACGCCGATCAGGGTCTGAAACCCCGCCTGGCGCAAGGTGGCCTGCGCCGACTCCAGCAGGTCCACGAACAGGGCGTTCGAGAGCAGGGGAATGAGGATGGCCACATGGTCACTGCGCTGCGAGGCCAGGGCCCGCGCGGCCGGATCCGGGACGTAGCCCAATTTGTCGGACGTCACCCGCACGCGCGCCACCAGCTGCGGATCGACCGCGCGCTCGCCCCGCAGGGCGCGTGAGGCGGTGCTGGGGCTCACGCCCGCCGCCCGCGCCACGTCGGCGAGGGTGACGCGGCCGGTGGACCGGTGACGGCGCGCAGGAGAGGTCATGGCGTGAGGGTTTGTACGTAGCCGGGTTGACTGGGGGGCTTTTAGGATAGCGCTGTCCGAAGCGCGATCCTGAAAGAAACCGGTCCTGCGGTCAAGAGGGGAAAAAAGCCCCTTTCCGCCGCAATCCTTGGTTTTCAAACAGGAAAGCGCTTTCCCAAAAGGTTGCTCAAATGAGGCCGGGCCCGCATGGGCCGGCCTCCCGGTTGCAGAAGGAACCCGTCCTTGTCCAAGCCCGATGTCCTGGCCGCCGCCAAGCTCCATCCCTTTTTCCTGAAGGCGCTGGAGACGGCGTACACCGTGCATGACCGCACCCACGTCACGGATCCCGCCGCGTTCGCGCAGCTTGCGCCCCGGATCGTGGCCGTGGCGGCGACGGGCGAGTCACAGGTGCCCGCGGACCTGCTGGCCCGGCTGCCCCAGGCCAAGGTGGTGTCCGTGTTCGGCGTGGGCTACGACGGCGTCGACGTGCCGGCGGCGATCCGCCACGGCATCCCGGTCACCCACACGCCGGATGTCCTGACCGACGACGTGGCCGACCTGGCCATGGGCCTGGTGCTGTCCATTGGCCGCACCATCCCGCAGGCCGACCAGTTTGTGCGCCAGGGCCGCTGGCCGCAAGGACCCATCGCCCTGGCCCGCAAGGTCTCGGGCGCGCGCCTGGGCATCGTCGGCCTGGGTCGCATCGGCAGCGCCATCGCCCGCCGCGCGCAGGGCTTTGGCATGTCGATCGCCTACACCGCGCGCAGCGAGAAGCCGGGCACCGGCTACGCCTACCATCCCAGCGCCGAGGCCCTGGCCGCCCATGTCGACTTCCTGGTGGTGATCACGCCCGGTGGCGCCGGCACCCGTCACCTGATCGACGCGAAGGTCCTGAAGGCGCTGGGCCCGCGCGGCTACCTGGTGAACGTCGCGCGTGGCAGCGTGGTCGACGAGGCCGCGCTGATCGCGGCCCTCCAGGCCGGCACCATCGCCGGCGCGGCGCTCGACGTGTATGCCGATGAACCCCACGTGCCGCAGGCCCTGTGGACGATGTCCAACGTGGTGCTCACGCCGCACATGGCCAGCGCCACCCACGAGACGCGCCAGGCGATGGCCGATCTGGCCTACGCCAACCTGCACGCGGGTGTCACCGGCGCGCCGCTGCGCACGCCGGTGCCGGAGTGCGCAGCGCGCTGAGGTTCTCATGACCTTGCGGCGCCTCCCCGGATCGGCCTTGCGCATCGTGGTGATGGGCGTGTCCGGTTGTGGCAAGTCCACACTGGCCCAGGCCCTGGCCGAGCGCCTCGGTCTGGCGATGGTGGACGGCGACGACCTGCACCTGCCCGAAAGCATCCGCAAGATGTCCAGCGGCATCGCGCTGCAGGACGAAGATCGCTGGCCCTGGCTGGATCGCATCGGTGAATACCTGGCCGCGTCGGACGACGGTGGCCCCCGGGGCCGCGTCGTGGCCTGCTCGGCCCTCAAGCGCGCCTACCGTGACCGTATCCGCGCGCAGGCCCGCGAGGTGATCTTCGTGTTTCTGCATGGCGACGCGCACACCATCCACCAGCGCATGGCGGGCCGCGTCGGCCACTACATGCAACCGGGGCTGCTGGAAAGCCAGCTGCGCACCCTGGAGGTGCCGGGCCCCGACGAAACCGATGTCCTGCACCTGGGCATCGACTCGCCCGTGCGCACACTGGTCGAAGGCACCGTGCAGGCCCTGGGCCTGGAGGCGCCAGCCACATCCTCACCGGCCTGAATCCGCCATCGCCTTTCACCGAGACCCATTCCAAGGAATTCCATGTACATCCGCTGCGCGTTCTTCCAGGGCCAGGTCAAGCCCGGCATGCACGAGGCCTTCAGCCGCTACATCCGCGAGAAGCTGGTGCCGCTGTGGACCCGTTTCCCGGGCGCGCAGGAGGTGCGTGTGCTGCGCCAGGTCGAAAGCGATGTGGAGCATCCGCATTTCGGCATGGTGCTGTCGGTGCGCTACCCGACGCGCGAATCGATCGAGATCGCCCTGGCCTCCGCCGTGCGCCTGGAAAGCCGCGAAGTGTCCAAGGAACTGATCGCGATGTTCGATGGCACCGTGTTCCACACGGTCTTCAGCGCCGAGGAATACGGCCTGCCGACCGACTGATTTCCCCATCCCCCCCCACCAACCTTTCTTTCAACAGGAGACACAGCATGAAAATCTCTCGCGTTCTCGCCGCCTGCCTGCTGGCGGCCCTGGGGTCCACCGCCTTTGCGGCCAAGTTCAACCTGAAGATGGGCCATGCGGTGAACACCACCGACGGCCAGCACGCCGCCGCCATGAAGCTGGCCGAACTGGTCAAGCAGCGCACCAACGGCGATGTGGAAATCACCATCTTCC
>JACCDW010477872.1_pt1 | contig 24612 bp, 22 predicted proteins | sample 7449781 | NCBI WGS metagenome assembly JACCDW01 (sample SAMN15323449, study PRJNA562643) | freshwater metagenome | isolation source: river surface water | place: USA:Blue River Watershed | collected 2017-08-18
CTGGAAAGTCTTGGTACGACCTGACCAGCCAAGCCTTTACTGTGTTCTTGCCCGTCAAGAGCGTGGGCGTGATGGGTGATGGCCGCACTTACGACTATGTCGTCGCTTTGCGTGCGGTTCAAACCTCAGACTTCATGACGGCAGATTGGGCGGAACTGCCTTATGCCTTGCTCAAAAAAGTTTCAGGCCGTATCATCAATGAAGTGCGCGGTATCAACCGTGTCACCTATGACGTGAGTAGCAAACCGCCAGCCACCATTGAGTGGGAATAAGCGACTGGTTTGAATACTGTTTGACTTATCGCGACAAGATATCGCGAATTTCTTTCATGTACATCTTTCCTGAAGTGACGTCTTGGACCATCACTTCATGTCTTACATAGCGCCTCTCCCGCTTGATGAATTTATCGATGGCGGTTGTCGTAATTCGCACCGTTGCGCCAATCGGTATAGGTTCAATAATTTCAGTGTCATGGAATGTATGGATTGAACCAACTGCAAATGGTTTGGTGTAATCAAATTGCACTGACAGCACAAAATGAGACATCATGAGGGGCGGCACGATAGCGCCCCCAAAGGGAGATTGGCCCTCTATTCGCCAAGTGTTCATTCGCCAGCCTTCGTACCATGAGTTGTAGTCTTCTACTGCATCTGCATACAAGATAACCAGTTCTGGTGTGACTTGTAACTCGCGACTGAGTACGTCGCCTACAGTCACCATGTCCCAATAGGTTTCGGATTTTTCGTCTAAGCTTTTTACAAAATCACGTGTTTGCTGAATTTGAATAGCCGTCATAGGACGGAGGCTATCGGTTCTAATTTCTGAGTTCATGGTCGGGTCTTTTTTAAATTGAGTGTGTGATCCTTGGGGCGGCCTGATTCAAACGCCCACATCGACTTCTGCAAATCCGATGGTTTTTCTCTCGCCGAGTTCGTTGTCTGCCCAAAACTCAACCTTGAATCGGTAGCCATTTCCTTTGGGCGTTTTTTCAGAAATGACGCCGTGGGTGGTAATAATTTCGTTAGCCAAAGTAGAGGCGACGTATTTACACACGATGCGCGCATTGCGGAAAAAATGCGCGCCAAAGTAATTGACACACATTTCAGAGATGTAAGCAGAAGACATTTCGCCTGTTTGGATTGGCGCAGCCAATCCTGTTTCAGCGGCATAAACGGGATCCCAATGATTGGGGTTAAAGCGGCCCCACAGGCGAGAGCCCATGAGCTGGATGGCTGCTTTTTTCTTGACGCCATCAAGTACAAAGCCGACGGGTGTGTCTAAATTGATGAGGCCCTGGCTGCCAGGGACTTGTGCATTAAATGTCATATTTATGGTCCTTTTTGATCAATTTTTGAAATGCGATTTAAGCCAGTTGGAGTTCTTTCAGAGCCATTTGAATCAGCAAAAATTTGCGGGCTCTGCCTGATGGCGTGACAGGTATTTGGTCTGCCTTCAGCGCTATAACATATTGCGGAACTTTGAATCGCGCTAAATTTTTGGCGCAAAAATCAATCAATGTTTGACCCTCTTCAAACATGCCATCTCGCCAAACGACAAATGCACAGCCCACTTCACCCATGCGCTCATGCGGAACGGGCACCACATGGGCTTGCAAAATACTGGGATGAGTTACTAAGAGATCTTCAATTTCAGTTGGCATCACTTGTTCTCCGCCGCAGCGGTAAGACTCTTTGAGACGCCCCATCAAGGTCAGATAATGGTCTGAATCAATGCTTCCCAAATCGCCGGTTTTAAACCACCCGTCTGAAGTAAAAGCTTCAGCCGTTGCATCTGGCTTGTTGTAATAGCCTTGCGTGACGCCTGGCCCCTTGGCCAAAAGTTCACCCATTTCACCTCGCGCTACATCCTTACCTGTTTCTGGGTCTACCACCCGATAGACCACCAATCGTTGCCCTAATTTTGGATCGCCTGCTGGACCCACTTCACGTAGCCGTCCATTAGTATGGAGAAGTTTCTCAAAGGGATCGTCGGGTCGAGTAACGGTACTAGAAGCTGTCACTTCGGTCATTCCATACCCGGTTGTAATTTCTTCTGGATGCAAATAGGTCGAAATGTCTTGCCAAATGTAAGCAGGTGCTCGGCCCCCGGAAGAAATGACTGATTTAAGCGATCTAAGTTCGTACTTTGTTTTCTTCAATTCATCGATCAGCGCCAATGTCATTGTTGGAATTAAGAGAACATCGTTTGCTTGGTGAGTTTCAATGCCTTGAAGCGTTTCCTTTGCGTCGAATTTGGTTTGTGGAATGATGGCGCCGCCTACAAACAGGCAGGCCAACAATCCTTCGACATAACCATAAACATGGTACATGGGCAGTGAAAAAAGGATGCGCCGTTCATCTTCAAATGCGCGCCCCCAAGTGCTTCCAAATGCAGTTCGAAGCATCATGTCGTGTGTGATCATGACGCCCTTTGGTGAACCCGTTGTACCAGAGGTGTAGATGATGTCGCAATTGCTATGCGGCCCAGGATGTTGCACAGTAACTGAGCCAGTTTTTCCAAAGTTGTGTAATGTTTGGATGTCTTTGTTCAGGCTTTGTTCGCTACAAGGAAAGACGACAATTTTTTTCAAATTAGGAAATGCTGTGCCACCGCCCATATGGGGCCAATTGGGTGCTAGTTCATCTAAAAATTGAAGGTAATTGAGCCCACGAAATTGATCCATTGTGATCAATATCACAGCATCGGATTGTTTGAGTACGTACCCCAACTCATCGCGTCGATTCAGAAAATTGATAGGCACAGCGACAGCGCCAGCCCTTGAAATAGCAAACTTAACAGCCACAAATTCAGGGAAATTTCCCATGAGCAAAGCAACGTGATCTCCAGGCTTTACGCCACTGTCAATCAAGCCAGCTGCAATTTGCTCTGACCACAACTTTATTTCTTGATAAGTCCATGTTTGTTGATCGGTGATCACAAGTTGACGATTGGGGTATTTGCTGGCCATTGAGTCCAGCGTGGCATGCAGAGTCGAGGGTGTCCATGAAGGAAAAATTTTGCGCAGCGTTTCCTGTCGTTGAGCCACCGTTGAACGCTTTGACAATTGTTTTGACATGCCAATTCTTTCACTTGTTGTCATGATGCTACCCTAAACTACTGCTTGTTACTTTAATATTAATACCAATTAGTATTTCAGTCTACTGTTAGGAAAATTAATTTGCTTACTGTGATTTCAAAAATATTCGAAAAAAATTATTGAAAAGATACTTGACACATACTAATGAGTATTTTAAGATACCAATAAGAATTAAATTTTGATTCGGCTTATTTGAGCTGTCTCATGGAAACACAAGCCCAACAAGAGGAGTTTGAAATTGGAAATAGTCGACGCAGTGGTCATTGGTGCCGGTTTTGCGGGGTTGCGTGCCTTGTACCGTTTGCGAAGCATGGGGAAAAATGTCGCTGTCCTTGAGGCCAGTGAGGGTGTGGGCGGCGTCTGGTTTCACAACGGCTATCCAGGTGCACGATGTGATGTCGAAAGCTATGACTACTCTTACAGTTTTTCACCTGAGTTAGAACAAGAGTGGCGTTGGTCTGAGCGCTATGCCACGCAGCCTGAAATCCTGCGCTACATCAATCATGTGGCAGACCGCTTTGATTTGCGCAAAGACATTCGTTTTAACACCTTCATGGAGGAGGCTCGTTACGACGAAAAGGCGGCCCGCTGGACCATCAGGTCCAAAGATGGACGTGTTTGGTCAGCGCAGTACTTTGTCATGTGCGTGGGGCAGCTTTCAAGCCCCAAAGCGCCCAATTATCCTGGCCAGTCTGAGTTCAAGGGCGAGATTATTCACAGCGCAGTATGGCCAAAGAACAAGGTTGAGTTTGCTGGAAAACGTGTTGCCATTATTGGAACAGGCTCTTCAGGCATGCAAATGACGCCCATCATTGCCAAAGAGGCCAAGCACTTAACCGTATTTCAGCGGACAGCCAATTTCAGCATTCCTGCTTCGAATGCGCCTGTGTCAGATGAGGAAGATCGTCAGGTCAAGGCCACATACCGTGAAAGACGTGAGCAAGCGAAGAATTCGCCAACAGGACTTGGGTTCAAACCTAACAAGCAATCTGCATTGGATGTCAGCCAAGAAGAGCGCGACAAAGTTTATGAAGCAGCATGGCATCGATTGGGCTATGGTTTTGCTTTGTCTTACTTCGATATTTTGCTTTCTAAACCCGCCAACGACACGGCAGCTGAATTCATTTGCAAGAAAATTGCTTCAGTCATTAATGACCCAATGGTTCGTGAAAAGCTTGTTCCAAAGGGACATGCTTTCGCTGCACGTCGACCATCGGTAGACAGTGGTTATTTTCAGACCTTCAATCGTGACAACGTTGAATTGGCCGATTTGCGTGAATCGCCTATTGTTGAATTTACCTCAGAAGGGATTCGCACAACGGCTAAAGCACACACTTTTGACATGATCATATTTGCAACTGGCTTTGATGCCTTTACGGGCTCATTGCTCAAACCCAACATTGTGGGCAGGGCAGGTCGAACACTCAGAGACAAATGGTCTGCAGGACCCATCACGCAACTCGGAGTTTCTGTATCCGAGTTTCCTAACATGCTGATCGTTGTTGGCCCAGGTAGTCCTTCTTTGTTAAGCAATGTGATGGTTTCAATCGAAGAGCAAATTGATTGGTTGGCTGATCTGATTCGGCATATGGACACCCATCAAATTGTCGAGTTTGAAGCGGAATCTGATGCAGAAATCAGTTGGGTCGCCCATGTCAATGAACGTGCAAAAGAAACCCTCTATATGACCGCAGATTCCTATTACAACGGAGCAGAAGTTGCGGGTAAGCCCAAAGTCTTTATGCCCTATTCAGGTGGTGTTCGAGGTTATAGGCGAATTTTGCAAAAGTGTGCTCAAGAAGGTTATTCAGGCTTTGCTTTGCGACAACAACCAGCCGCATTGGGTGGAACTTCCGCACATATTCAAACTGTACAAGCATGAAAATCGATTTCACTGGACTGGTCGCAATCGTCACTGGCGCAGGTGGCGGTATTGGGCGTGCCGTCTCCATTGCTTTGAGCGATGTAGGCGCCAAGGTATTGTTGGTGGATTTGTCTAAGCAGAGTGGCCAAGAAACAGAATCCCAAATTTTGCAGCGAGGTGGTTCCGCCTTGTTTGTCTGCGCCGATGTGAGTCAAGCTCAAGATGTGGAAGCCTATGTCAAAGTGGCCATGGATACATGGGGCCGCATTGATATTTTCATGAACAATGCCGCATGGCAAGGTGAAATCAGCTCGATTGTGAATTACCCCGTCGAAATGTTTGACAAAGTCATGGGCATCAATGTTCGTGGTGTTTTTTTGGGTCTCAAATTTGTCCTGCCGGCTATGATCAAACAGGGCAAGGGCGTTGTGGTCAACACCGCTTCTTTGGGGGCCTACATCGGTACGCGCAATTTGGGGCCCTACACGGCCAGTAAACATGCTGTTCTGGGTTTAACTAAAACGGCTTCGCTGGAAGTGGCACGCAAAGGCATCAGAGTCAATGCAGTTTGTCCGGGGCCAGTTGATACTGAGATGATTCGTGCCATTGAAGCCGATCAAGCGCAAGGGGCCCTGACAGCAAGTCAATTACGAGAACAAAGAGCCGCCTCTATCCCTGACGGCCGTTATGCCGACCCAGCGGAGGTGGCTAACTTGATGCTTTATTTGGCTTCAGATTACGCCAGTCACATTACCGGTCAAGGCGTTCAAATAAACGGTGGCAGCCATGCCTGATTTTAAATTGATCCTACCAGGTGAAGGCTTGCAAGGAAGCCATTTTGCCAATTTCTTGAGGTATCCTTATTCCTATGAATTCCGCCAAGAAAACACTGAACAAAGTAACCAAGTCCAGCAAGCTTGCGAAGCCTTCTTCATCGATCAAACCTGCCAAATCTTTGGCGGTTCGACGCAGCATGGCAAGTCCAGATGCACCAGAAGACATTCGCGATGCGGTCACCAGGCTCAAGCGAGAGCGAATTGTGGCTGCCGCGGTCAATCTTTTTTACCATCAAGGTTACACGCACACCACCCTGGAACAAGTGGCCGATGCCATTCAAGTGACCAAACCTTTCATCTATTCTCACTTCAAGTCCAAGAGCGACTTGTTGGCAGAAATTTGTTCCAGAGCGGTTCTGATTTCCAACGACGTGATCAACCGTGCAGTCACCCAACAAGGGACAGTCACGCAACGCTTACAAGCCATTGCGCGCGACTTTATGGAAACAGTTCTGACGCACCAAGCGCATGCAGTCATTTACAGCCGCGAGGAAAAGGAACTCAAACCAGAGGATCGGGAAGAAATCAACAAGATGAGGCGTGTGTTCGACCACAAACTGGTAGCGCTCATGGAAGAGGGAGTCGCTGCCAAAGAATTCGTGGTGGAGGATGTACATCTCACCGCACTTGCCATTGTGGGCATTGTGGGGTGGTCGCAAGTTTGGTTCAGACCGGGTGGTCGCTTAAGCACAGCGGAAGCTGCACAACGCGTATCGACTTTGGTGCTTGCCATGGTGCAAGCCAAAAAAATTCCCAAGGCCTAGAAAATAGGTCACTTTTAAATGCCTGTTGCGTGGTCTGTCCACCAACAGGCATGGGTTCTTTGGCCCTGTCGAGGTGTGCCGCATGAGCTCTACAGCGCATTCCCTTGGCACTGCAAAATCGATGGCCGTTGTGGGCGGCGGCACCATGGGTGTGGGCATTGTTTATGTTTTTGCTGCAGCAGGTTGGCATGTATGGGTGGTAGAACCCGATGATGTGCGTTCTCAAAGCTTGCAAAAAACTTTAGAAGAGACAGCAAGTGCCGGTTTAAAGCGGGGCAAGCTCAACGAATCGAGTGTGAAGCACATCACCACGTCTGTCCAACGATTGCAGAGTTCAGAACAATTGCCCCTTGGTCTGGATTTGGTCATTGAAACAGTGCCAGAACGAATGGACATCAAACGTGCTGTTTTGGCTCAAATTGATGCCCGATTGCCTTCCATCATTGCGTCCAACACCAGTGCCATGTCCATCAATGAATTGGCTCAATGTGTGAAAGACCCAAGCTGTTTTTTGGGCATGCATTTTTTCAACCCTGTTTGGTCTTTGGCCTTGGTTGAACTCATTCGAGGTGATGCTACCAGCGAAAAAACATTGTCTGACGCCAAAAATTACGCTACCAGCATAGGCAAAACAAGTATCACAGTTCGTGACGTCCCAGGTTTTGCAACCAGCCGTTTAGATCTCATTGCGTCGCTGGAAGCCATGCGCATGTTGGAAGATGGCGTAGCCTCCGCTGAAGACATTGACAACGCCATGTTGATTGCTTATCGACACCCCATGGGGCCTTTGCGGTTGAGCGACATTGTGGGACTAGATGTGAGGCTAGACATTGCACGTCAACTCAGTGTCACCTTAGGAGATCGATATGCCCCACCAAAAATATTAGAGGACATGGTGGCCCGCGGGGAGCTGGGTCGCAAGTCAGGGAAAGGTTTTTTCAATTGGACAACGCCTACTCATTCTTAATGACGACAAATAAAAAATTTAAGCACAATGATCAACAATATTTTTAACTCAACATTGGTCGATACATCCGACCACCATCCCATGCTGCGTGAGAGTGTGGGTAAACTGGTTGGCAGTTTTGGAAGAAGCTATTTCCAAGATGCTGTCAAACGCAATGTGAAGCCTGTCGAATTGTGGAGCGCACTGGCCAAGGCGGGCTTTCTGGGTGTACATATTTCTGAAAAATACGGTGGTGGTGCGGGCAATGGCAGCGGCTTAGCCGACTACAACGTGGTGGTAGAAGAAACCGCAGCGCAAGGCTGTCCAATTTTGTCTTTGGTGATTGGTTCAATTTGTGCGCCCATCATTGAACAACACGGCAGCGAAGCTCTGAAAAATGAATGGCTACCAGGATTGGCAGATGGTTCAAAAAGATTGGCTTTTGCCATCACTGAACCCAATGCGGGTACCAACACGCACAAAGTAAGCACCATTGCCAAACGCGATGGCACCGGCTGGAAGCTCAATGGCAATAAATATTGGACATCTGCAGTAGATGAATCAGATGCCATCATGGTGGTAGCCCGTGGTGAAGAAGTAGACGATCAAGGCCGTGCAGCGTTGTCATTGTTCATTGTCAAAGCCGATGCACCAGGCATTACGATGACACCCATTGAGACGGCATTGCATGTCCCTGAAACACAGTACATGCTGTACTTCGACAATGTCGCTTTAGGTGCCGAGGCGCTGGTTGGTGAAGAAGGTCATGGCTTGCGCCACGTCTTTGCAGGTTTGAATCCTGAAAGAGTTTGTGCCGCTGCCATCAACAACGGGATTGCCCGATTTGCCATTGAAAAGGGTGCGCAATATGCCATCGACCGAACTGTATGGAAAGCACCCATTGGCGCGCATCAAGGTATAGCGCATCCTTTGGCCAAGTCTTACATTGCAGTTCAGCAAGCGCGTTTAATGACAGCCCGAGCTGCTCAATTGTTTGACCTCGGTTCTCCTGACGCCGGTGAAACTGCCAACATGGCCAAGTTTGCAGCAGCAGAGGCTTCATTAGAAGCCCTTGACCAAGCCATTCAAACGCATGGCGGCAATGGGATGGCCATTGAATATGGTTTAGCCGACTTGTGGTTCATTGCTCGATTGCACAAAACTGCGCCTGTGAGTCGTGAAATGATTTTGAACTTTGTGGCGCAACACAGTCTCGGTTTACCAAAAAGCTACTAATAAAAAAATATTCTTTTATTGCTTATGACCACATTTGCACAGATTATTCGGGAACACGCTCAGGAAAGACCAAGCTCACCAGCTTTGAGTTTTGAGGGCGTGACCTGGCGCTTTGCGGATTTGCATGAACTCAGCTCAAGGTCTGCCAATGCGCTAATGAATGAAGGGGTGAAGCCCGGTGATCGTGTGGCATTGTTGACGAAAAACCGTGCTGAATTTTATGAATTATTGTTTGCTTGTAGCAAAGTAGGCGCAATTCTTGTCGGTCTCAATTGGCGGCTTTCTTCTTATGAAATTGAAGGCATTGTTGAAGATGCGCAACCGAAAGTCGTTTTCTTAGGTCCCGATGAACAAAAACTTTTCAATGATAAGTCTCGTGCTACATCTAGTCTCGAAAAAGTCATTGTATTTGGTGATGAGTACGATTCATGGCGCTCGCAGAGTAACATTGATCCTGGCTATGTAGGGGAACCACAAGAAGTAGCGTTGTTGCTTTACACCTCTGGCACCACGGGTCTTCCCAAGGGCGTCATGTTGACCAATGAAAACATGGCTTTCACTCGGCTTTTGGGAGAAACCTGGGGCATGGGGCCAGACAGTGTCAACTTGGTGGCCATGCCCATGTTCCATGTGGGTGGCTCTGGTTATGGCACCAGCACCATGTTGCGGGGTGGTCATACGGTGCTCATGCGCGAGGTCAATCCCGTTGTTGCCATTGACCTCATTGCGCGTTACAGAGTGACACATACATTTTTTGTGCCTGCCGTGGTTCAGTCCTTGTTACAGACACCGGGCATTGACAAAGCTGACTTCTCTAGTCTTCAGCTTTTAATGTATGGCGCATCTCCCATTGGTGATGTGTTGCTGCGTCAAGCATTGGATGTTTTGAAATGTAACTTCATGCAGGCGTATGGCATGACTGAAACTGCTGGCACAGTTTTAGATTTACCACCCAAAGACCATTCATTGGACGGACCTCGAACACACTTATTGAAGTCTTGCGGACGAGCTTACCCTTGGGTACAACTCAGAATCATTGACCCAACAACTTTGAACGATGTCAAAACCGGAGAAGTGGGTGAGATTTGGCTCAAGTCTGGCATGGTCATGAAAGGTTATTGGAACAAGCCAGATGCAAGCGCAGAAACCATCATGCCAGGCGGTTGGCTGCGCACAGGCGATGCCGCCTACCAAGACGCCGACGGTTATGTCTATATGTTTGATCGCTTTAAAGACATGATTATTTCAGGCGGAGAAAACATTTATCCGGCAGAAGTTGAAAACGCGATGAACGCGCATCCAGCAGTGAAAGAAGTTGGCGTGATTGGCGTGCCACATCCACGTTGGGGAGAATCACCCATGGCTGTCGTGGTTTTGCGTGAGGGGCAAGCGGCCGATCAGGCTGAGCTCATTGCATTTACCCGAGATCGTTTGGCGCATTACAAATGTCCTACATCTGTTGTGATTGCCAGTGAACTACCAAGAAATGCATCCGGCAAATTGTTGAAGCGCGAATTGCGTAAGCGCTATCTGAAAGATTAAGGAATCGCTTCGCATGCAATCCGACTTCAACGCCCAAACTCAAACATCGCTTTTATTGATGAAACGGTGGGTAGTGAATTATTTCAATCAACACAGCGATTCGGCTGCAAGAGAATTCATTTCGCCCGATTACAAACTTGAAATAGGCGATGTGGTATTTGCTGGCAGAGACGATCAATGGTTGCCTGCTGTGCAACAACAATTTAAGTTATTCCCCTCCCTGAGTATGACTGTTCATCAAGCCATTGCCGGTCCTGGTTGGTCCGCCGCTTGGTTCTCTGAGCATGGTGCATCAGACGGAAAAGCTGCATGTTGGTCTGGTGTCGCCATCTATCACAACGATGGCTTCAAACTGACTCGCTGTGTTGCCCAAGAAGATTACTTGACGCGGCATCGACAGATGAAATCAGGCGTGTGTGACAGCTTAGAGCCTCCTGCAGTAGCGCCTTGGGACATAACCCAACAGGCGCCCAATGATGAAGCCATGACTGTTGTCAAAAAATGGCTAAGCGGTTCGTGGCCCCCAGAAGAAAACGCTGTGCGTTGTGATGATGAACACATCACACAGATGCCTCTTCATTTTGAAGTTGAAAAAACAGTCGTTGATGAATTGCATTCAAGTGGCCACGATGTGGTTTTCCATGCACGTCAAATAGGTACCTACATCGATGGTTTTGTCGGCATGGCCAAGCATCAACAAAATGCGGTTTTACATTGCAACGGGATCATGAGGGTTCGAGATGGTCATATCGTGAGCGGCAGGGTTATACGTGACCGAGTAGGACTGAAAGCCAGTTTGAAGAAGGCGGCTGTGCTATGAACGATTCAATTCTGAACCATTCAGTGCCACCCAGTGTTTTGGTATCGAGAGACGGTGCGGTACTCTGCATCACCATCAATCGACCCACATCACGAAACGCCATTAACCGTGAAGCTTCAGAAGCTATTGCGGCTGCCATGGACCTTTTGGACAACGACCCCACTTTGTCTATCGGAATTTTGACTGGCAATGGTGAGCATTTTTGCTCTGGCATGGACCTCAAAGCATTTTTGAAGGGTGAACGTGTTGAGCTGGAAGGTCGTGGCTTAGCAGGTATCGCTGAACGGCCACCTTTGAAGCCTTTAATTGCTGCAGTGGAAGGATATGCCTTGGCAGGTGGGTGCGAAATTGCTTTGGCATGCGATTTGATAGTGGCTGCTAATAATTCGCACTTTGGTTTGCCTGAAGTAAAACGCGGTCTCATTGCGGGTTCCGGTGGATTGATGAGATTGCCACAAAGAATCCCCCCACAAATTGCTTTGGAATACGCACTGACAGGCAGGCTGATGCCCGCAAAAGATGCAGCACATTGGGGTCTGGTCAATCAATTGACGCCACCTGGGGGTGCCCTCAAAGCAGCGCGTGCTTTGGCTTTGGAAATTAGCCAAAACGGTCCAATGGCAGTTCGCATGACCAAGCACATCATGTCGCAATCACAACATTGGCCGGCAGATCAAAAATGGGCCAAACAAAATGAAATTTTGGAACAGGTCATTGCTTCAGATGATGCACGTGAAGGTGCTTTAGCCTTTAACGAAAAGCGTACACCACGCTGGACAGGAGCGTGAAGATGGACATGAATGCGATGGACTTGAAAACACTTGACCCCGATACGCGTCAACTTTTGGCGCTTGCTCGGCAGGCGGGTTATCCACCTTTTCAAGCTTTAACGCCAGAAAATGCACGTGCTACGTATGCGGCAGGTTGGTCTTCGATGCAAACCGATGGTGGAGATGTGGCCTCAGTCAACGATGTCAGCATTGAGGGGCCAGGCGGTGTCTTGAAATTGAGAATATATAGAGGTGAGGGTACGCATGCGCAATCTCAATTACCTTGCATGATGTTTTTGCACGGCGGTGGTTGGGTCATTGGTAACCTCGAAAGTCATGACCGTTTGTGCCGCAGATTGGCCAATGTTGCACGCATTTGTGTCATTGCCCTTGATTACCGCCTCGCACCAGAAAATCCATTTCCAGCGGCCCTTGATGATTCCGTATGTGCCTTGAAATGGATACATTCAAATGCACAAGATTTAAATATTGATGCCAACGCCATTGCAGTTGGCGGAGACAGTGCTGGGGGTAATTTGGCTGCTTCTTTGGCGCTGCTGGGCAGGGATGGTCATGTCAAAGCACCGGTTTATCAAGCCTTGATCTACCCCGCATTAGATCTTAGAGCCAATAGTCAGTCATATCGGTCAATTACAGCCGATGTGCCCCTGACTGCGGCCACCATGAATTATTTCATTGGCCATTACACCCCAAATGAACATGATCGCTTGGATTGGCGTGCTTCCCCTTTGTTGGCAAAAAACTTAAAGGGTGTTGCCCCTGCGTTGGTCATGACCGTGTCACATGATCCTTTGTGCGATGAAGGCCGTGCCTATGCACAACGACTGGACGAAGCCGGTGTGCGAGTTTGTTGGATGCATTTCAACGACCATGTTCATGGCCTTCTGAGCATGGGCAAGTTTGTGGCCGCTGCCAATCACATTGGCGATCATATTTTTCGAACCATTGGCTTTGAGTTGCACAGATGTGAAGCAAAAGGTCATTCATCTTTCAGTAGTTAGTTTTTTCACCCCTCGCATTTTGCGATTACAACCAAGGAGACTTTATGAAGACGATGAAAGTAAGCAATGCATCCAGCACAAACAGAAGCTTGATACAAAATGTCAAAGTAGCAGCAGTTACAGCGCTCGCACTCGCCACCTTCAACGCCATGTCGCAAGAAATACCAGAAGATGGTGTTTACAAAGACCGCATTGACTGGGGCATCTTGATGGATTTGTCGGGTCCAACTTCTGGCTCTCAAGCACCATGGGTCACTGGCTTTCAAGACTATATGAGAAGAGTCAATGAAGCTGGTGGTGTGAATGGTCGCAAGATTAATGTGCTTGCAGAGGACAATCGTTTCAATGCTGCTACAGACAAAATTAACTTTGAAAAGTTAGTGGGTCAAACGCCTGTGATTGCTATTTCTGGCATGGGAAGCTCAGCTTCTCAAGTTGCATTGGCACCCACCATCAAAGCTGGCAAGGTACCCATCGTTGGCACATACACCCCGACAAAAGCTTTGTCTGAGCCGACCAACAATATGGTTTACAACGGTTTCTGTGGTTACAAACAAATGGCTCAAGCAGGTGTGGGTTATTTCGTAGATCAGATGAAGCTCAAAAATCCGAAAGTCATCACTGTGGCCATTGAAACTGCAGGCGGTAAGGAATACCACGATTACGTGTCAGAAGCGATTGCCAAATACGGTGGTACTGCAACCCACGTCACCATGAAAGTAACAGCGATCGACGTCACAGCCCAGGTACAAGAAATCATGGCTCAAAAGCCTGACTTTATTACCATTTATGGTGTCAACAACACGGCCATTCTGACCATGAAGGCATTGGCTCAGTTTGGCGTCAAAATGCCAGCCTTCGGCATTACCTATTTGGGCTCTCCAGCTGTCTACCAAGCCTTGGGCGCGCAAGCCGCTTCGACTTACAACTTCATCAGCTGCTTCACACCAGGCGGCACCGATCAATCGCCAGGCAATCGCGAAATGTCTGCATTTGCTGACAAGATGGGCCGATCTGCAATGAAGCAAGACATTAACTACGTAGGTGGTTGGGTGGCCGGTCAAATGGCAGCTGAAGCAATTGGCAGATTGGGTGCATCTCCATCCCGTGCCAAGTTGGTTGAATCATTGGCCAAAGGGTTCACAGTGGACAGCAAGGGCTTGGCCGCGCCATTCTCTTACACTGCGACAGACCACAATGGTCCATCTGTATTGAAGATGTTTACCTATGACTATGCTACATCCAAATACAAGTCTTTCGGCGAATTTGGCGACTACGCTAAGTACACGAAGTGATTTAACTGTTATTGATTGACTCAAACACATAAGGACTACCATGCTTCTTCAAGTACTTTTTAGCGGCCTAGCCCTGGGCAGTATTTATGGGCTGGTAGCCCTTGGCTTTGCGGTTGTATTTAAGGCAACAGATGTGTTTAATTTTGCGCAAGGTATGTTTGTGGTGTGCGGGGCCTACCTCGTCGTCACGGGCATTACCTCGCTGCAATTGCCATTTCCTTTGGCCATTCTTTTTATGGTGGTTGGCGCGGGCCTCATTGGCATTTTGATTCACAAATTTTTGATTCAGCCTTTGTCGGGCCAACCGATGCTGGCTGTGATTATGTTGACCATTGCGTTGTCCATTGCACTGCGCGCATTGATTGAAATAATTTATGGTTCACAAGGCTTGACACTCAATTCGCCTTTACCAAGCGGTGTTTTCAAAATTGGTGAGTTGCGCATTTCACAATTGCACCTTACAGCAGCTATTGTCAGTTGGGGTTGCATGGCCGTGTTTGGTGCATTTTTCCGCTACACATCGATTGGTTTATTGATGCGTGCAACAGCGGATGGTCACGAGGCTGCTGTTGTATCTGGCATCAATGTCAATGTCATGAACCGACTGGCTTGGGCCATTGGATGTATCTTGGCTGCCATTGGTGGCTTGTTCTTAGGACAACTTCAAATTGTTTCTACAGAATTAGAAGCGATTGGATTGTTGGCATTACCAGCGGTCGTCATTGGTGGCATGCAAAGTATTCCAGGCGCCATTATTGGTGGGCTTTTGGTCGGTTTGATTGAACAGTTGTCAGCTTCCTATATCTCTCCAAAATCAAGCGACATCATTATTTATGCTTTGTTGCTTTTGATACTCATGGTTCGGCCATGGGGTTTATTTGGTCAGCGTGAATTAGGTCGTGTTTAAAAAATTGAAACACTCAAAATTATTCATATGACAACTACTTCCACCACTAAATACTCTCAGCCACGTTGGCCACGTTATATGGCATGGGTTGTGTTCATCGCATTTTTATTTTATTTACCTGTGGTTCTAACTGACAGGGCTGTATTGGGTGTGCGTCTATCCAATATGCAACTGCTCAATTTGGGTATGTCGCAGGTGAACTTGATGCTGATTGCAATGTTAGGTGCCATGTCCTTGAATTACCTAACTGGCTGTGCAGGTTTAATTTCCATTGGTCATGCAGCGTTTTATGCAACTGGCGCTATGACGGCAGCCATCACAGGAACACAGTTGGGTTGGCCATTTCCTTTGGTATTGCTAGCAGCTGGCATCTCGGGTGCCTTGGTCGGAACCCTAGCAGGGTTGCCGTCATTGCGTGTCAGAGGCCTTTATTTTGTGTTGTCAACGTTGGCTGTTCACTATGTGGTGGTCTATGTGTTCTTGGAATATCAATTTAAGTACTTTGATGTGGTGGGCGTGCCGTTTAATCCTGCCACCCTAGGCTCCTTTGAATTGAATACACCCATGCGTTGGTACTTCTTTTTGCTGCCTTTGGTTGCATTGGTATATTGGGGCCTCAAAAATACCTTGAATACAAGGGAAGGGCGCGTCATGATGGCCATGCGTGACCATGAATTGGCAACCACCAGCGTGGGTGTTGATGTTCGAATTTTGCGACTCAAAGCTTTCGCATTCAGTTCCTCTATTGCATCGATGGCAGGTGCACTTTATGCCTACTTCATGTCAAATGCCACCTCAGAAGCGTTTGGTATTAATTTTGCAATTCAATTTATTGCCATGATCATCATTGGCGGTATGGGCTCTTTGGGCGGCGCACTCATTGGCGCAGCCGTTTGGTTGCTACTGCCTTCCATCATTACAGGCTTTGCCTCACAAGCCAGCGGCTCAACAGGGTTAGTGCATCTCTTATTGGTTGAGCACAAGGCGCAGTTGGTACAACTTATTTTCGGTACCTTGATTATTTTGTTGCTCATTTTTGCACCAAGTGGTCTAGCGGGTATTGGTCAGAAAATTCGTGCAAGATTTTCAAATAAAGGAGAAGCATGATGAGCAACATGCTCGAAATTGAAAATCTCAGCGTGGGCTATGCTCGCAAAGGCCTCGCCTTGGACAGCGTGAGTTTGAAGGTACCCAAAGGACGCATTGTTGCTTTGCTAGGTGCCAATGGTGCAGGCAAAACCACACTCATTCGGGCTGTTTCCGGTTTACTGGATTTACACCATGGTCATATTGTTCAAGGGCGAATTGAATTCGAAGGTCAATCCATTGTGGGATTGCCATCTCACCGATTGGTTCGGATGGGCATGGGTCAAGTTCCCGAGGGGCGTCTTATTTTCAAACAACTCAGTGTTGAAGAAAATTTGAAAGTCGGCGCAGCCATCTTGCCCAGAAGCAAGGTTGCCGATCGCATGGAAGCTGTTTACACATTGTTTCCAAGATTGCTAGAGAGAAAGAATTCTGCCGCTGGATGGTTGTCCGGCGGAGAGCAACAAATGTTGGCCCTAGGACGCGCCCTGATTGGCAGTCCAAGATTGTTATTGGTTGATGAGTTATCACTGGGTTTAGCGCCCCTTATTGTGAAAGCCATCTACGAGCAATTACACGTTGTGGGTGATACCCTGGGGACGTCCATGCTGATCGTGGAACAAAACGCAAAATTGGCCTTGGCGTTTTCTTCCGATGCATACATCTTGAGTGGGGGGCGAATCGTGCTTTCAGGAACAGCTGCCGAAGTTGCGTCAAGCAGTGCGATCAAGGATTCTTACTTGGGCGTACAAGCAGTGACAAGCGAATCGGAACAGGGGCCCAAGTGATGAGTTCAAATCTTTTGGAAGTCTCCTCCGTTGTCATGAAGTTTCAAGGCATCACTGCTTTGGACGATGTTTCATTTTCTTTGAAGCAAGGTGACATCACATCATTAATTGGACCTAATGGTGCTGGCAAAACTACCATGTTCAATTGCATCACCGGCATGTACACCCCCACTTCAGGCACAGTCATTTTTGACGGCAAGGACGTGACGGCTGCACCCGCGCATCAAATTTCCAAACATGGCATTGCACGAACATTTCAAAACCTGGCTTTGTTTGGCGGTCTGAGCGTTCTAGACAATTTAATGGTGGGCGCCTATCTTCAAGGTCGAACAGGCCTGCTGCAAGGCGCTTTCAAAACACCCCGTGCGAGGGCTGAACAAAAAGCAGCCGAGACTTCTGCTTATGAAGTGCTGGACTTCCTAGGGATGCAGGATGCTGCGCATTTAAAACCTTCTGAGTTGTCCTATGGTCGGCAAAAACAAGTGGAGTTTGCAAGAGCGCTGATGCAAAAAGCGCGCTTGGTTATGCTTGATGAACCGATGGCAGGCATGAGCGCAGAGGAGAAAAAAGCCATGTCTGGCTTAATTCAACGCGTGCGAGAACATTACGGCGTGACATTCCTCATAGTCGAACACGACATACCGGTGGTTATGGGTATTTCAGACAAGATTGTCGTACTTGATTTCGGTCGAAAAATCGCTGAAGGAACTGCCATTGAAGTCCAAAACAACCCTCAAGTTATTGCGGCCTATTTGGGCGATTCACATTGAGTTTTGAGCAAATATTTTTCACTACAACAACGAGGAAACCATGAGAGAAGCAATCATCGTATCGACCGCTCGGACTGGCATCGGTCGCGCTTACAAAGGTTCATTGAACCATACCAAATCACCAACCTTGGCGGGGCATGTCATTGCAGAATGTGTCAAGCGTGCAGGCATCGAGGCCGCAGAAATTGACGACGTGGTCATGGGCACGGTTTTGTCGATTGGAACCGCAGGCATGAATTTGGCACGAAATGCGGCACTGGCTGCTGGTTTGCCCGTGACAGTGCCGGGGCAAACCATGGATCGCCAATGCGCATCTGGCTTGATGGCCATCGCCACGGGTGCCAAGCAAATCATGGTGGACGGCATGGACATCGTGGTGGCGGGCGGTCACGAAAACATCACAGCATCCCAAAAAGCATACTTTGACAGTATGTCGGGAACCTACGACGAGGCCCTGTTAAAACACAGCCCCAATGCTTATATGCCGATGCTTCAGACGGCAGAGTTTGTGGCAAAAAAATACGGCATCACACGTGAATCTCAAGATTTGTACGCCTTGGAATCGCAACGTCGTACCGCTTTAGCTCAGCAAAATGGTCGTTTTGATCAGGAAATTGTGGCGTTCAAAACAAGCATGGCCATTGCTGATAAGGCGACAGGCAGCATCTCTTACAAAGAAGTAACGCTGGACAAAGACGAAGGTAACCGTCCCGACACAGCCTTGGAGGGTTTGTCATCCCTCAAGCCAGTCCTCGAAGGTGGTGTCATTACTGCTGGCAATGCCAGTCAGTTGTCTGACGGTGCCAGTGCATGCGTCCTCATGGACAGCCAAGTGGCACAGCGCCGAGGCCTCAACGCCTTGGGCATTTACAGAGGGATGGCTGTGGCTGGATGTGCCCCCGAGGAAATGGGGATTGGCCCCATTTACGCTGTGCCAAAATTATTGAAACAACATGGTCTGAAGGTCTCTGACATTGGTCTTTGGGAATTGAACGAAGCGTTCGCTTGCCAAGCGATATACTGTCGCGACCAATTGGGCATCGACCCAGACATTTACAACGTGGATGGGGGTGGCATCTCTATTGGCCATCCATATGGCATGACGGGTGCACGCTTGGTAGGGCATGCCTTGATTGAGGGTAAGCGACGCGGTGCCAAATACGTGGTGGTGACCATGTGCGTGGGTGGAGGAATGGGAGCCGCAGGACTATTTGAAGTGGCCTGATCGTTTGAATGGAAAAAAGGGCCTTCGGGCCCTTTTTTTATGCCTTCAAGCGTGACAAAGTCAGTCAACCGTTTTTCTTGCCCAAAAAAGTATCAAGTCGTATCATCCAAAATGTGCCCAACATCAATTTTGATAATTAGGCTGTTTTTAGATCATCTATTGCCACGTATGAGTGGATTCAAGTCACAAAACCCATGAAAGTACAGACATGTTTCAACCCTCGTCAGCCTATTTGGCTGCTGCTTGAAGCCTGTTTGTTGTTGTCATTGTGGGGCTGTGCACAGGTCCCCAGTTCCAAATCCTTGTCGGGCAATGTTTCTAAGTCGACAGATATACCAACGCCTCAAGGTCCTGCCGCCGAATGGCGGGCAATCAATCGTCTGACGTATGGTCCTACACACACATCGATCGCAGAAATAAAGTCCCAAGGCAATCCAAAAGCGTGGGCCCTCAAACAATTGGCAGACGCTAAGGCAGCCAGTCTCCAAGCACCCAATCTGCCTGCCGACTTGGTTTCTATCAATGCGTCTCTGCCGACCATCTTTGATGGTGCTCGCCAAGAACGCGAAGCTCGGGCTGCTGTCCCTGCAGGTACACGCATCAATGAATTTGTTGCAAACGAACGGCGCTTTAATTTCCAAGAACCTGCGGATCCTTTGTTCTACAACAGAACCCAAGTTAACAAAGCCATAGCATGGCGTCTGGCCAGTTGCAGCAACGACAATGTCGAGCAACCCCTTTTGGCTCGCATGACCGAATTTTGGTTTAACCACTTCAATGTTTACCAACAGAAGGGTTCTGTTCGACCCTTTGCAGGCCACTATGCGATCAATGTGGCGCGGGCACATGCCTTAGGTCAATTTGAGGACTTGGTCTTGGCCAGTGCCAAACATCCGGCCATGCTTTACTACCTAGACCAATGGCTCAGCGTGAGCCCACAAGCAGCCAGAGCTGGGCAAAATGCAAGAGGTCTCAATGAAAACTACGCGCGAGAATTGATGGAGCTCCATACGTTGGGCGTGAACGGTGGCTACACCCAGGCAGATGTTTTAGAACTCGCTCGCGTATTGACGGGTTGGACCATTTCACCGCGTTCAGCTGATGGTTTTCAGTTTGTGATGCGTCTGCATGAGTCGGGGAGCAAGTCTGTGATGGGCCAAACCGTGCCATCCTCCGCGCAAAATTCAGGCGTGCAAGAGGGTGAACAATTGATTCGCTTTTTGGCCAATCATCCTGCAACAGCGCAAAGAATTTCCCAACGTCTGGCGCAATACTTTGTGTCAGACAATCCGCCCAAAGTGTTGGTGGACCTCATGGCTCAAACATTTTTGAAAACACGGGGCAACATTTATGAAGTGATGTCTGTCATGTTGCGTCATGATGCCTTTTGGGACCCCGCCAACAAGTTGTACCGTACGCCTTATGATTTTGCATGTGCCAGCATGCGGGTGCTGAATGCAGGTCAAGATCGGACCAAATGGTTGCAATCGTTTGGCTATGCAGCGGTTGCTGGACAAGCCATCCAAAACTGGCAAACACCCGATGGCTATTCTTTTGATGCCAACACATGGCTGACACCAGAAGCCCTGACGCGTCGCATTGACTTTGCCTTGAACATTGCACGCAATTCGCCTGAAAGAACCGATTTGTATCCGTACTTGTCAGAAAGTACGCTCAAAGCACTCCTTTCACAAACGCCCTCGCAGAGAATGGGATTTGTGTTGGGCAGTTCTGAGTTGGTTTTCAAATAGATCGTCGGAGAATGACCATGTTGAAATCTCGACGCGAAGTTATTTTGCAAGCACTGAGTACAGGGGCATTTGCATTGTCGGGCCTTCAAGCGCATGCCAATGACAACTCACAAAATGGCCGATTGGTCTTGGTTTTTTTAAGGGGCGCATACGATGGTCTCTCCATGTTGGTGCCCCATGGTGATCCTCATTACGCAACGCTGCGGCCTACGATTGGCATCGCCAAACCTGATGGCTCCTCAAAGACTGCGTTAAAGCTGGATGATTTATTTGGCCTTCATCCAGCCTGCGAAGCCCTCTTGCCCCTTTGGCAACAAGGGGTCTTGGCTGCAGTGCCTTGCGCGGGTTCACCCGATGCAACGCGCTCGCATTTTGATGCTCAGTACCATTGGGAAACAGGCAAACCTGGTTTGAGTTCACCTTCACCCGGATGGTTCAATGTTTTGGCTGGCATGTTAGGGCAGGGCGCAGGCATCCATGCCATTGGTGTCGGAGAGAGTAGCCCTCGAATTTTGACAGGACCTCAACCCGTGCGCTTGGTGGGCAATGGGTTGTCTGCAACGCGCGCAGGCACATTGGCAGAGACCAAAACCCGTGAAGCCATCATGCAACTCTACGCTGGCGACGAAAAATTGGCCAACACCATGCTCGAAGGCGCAAACAATCGAATGTCGACGGCAGCCATGTTGCGGCCTTCCGGCAACGCCATGTCAGCAGAGCAGCAAGCAGCCAACAACGGCGCAGGCTCACCCCAGGGCTTGGCTTTGGATGCCAAGCACCTTGGCATGTTGATGCGTCAAAACCGACAATTGAAAATTGGTTTCTTATCGTCTGGGGGGTGGGACACACACATCAACCAAGGCAATGTCACTGGCTTGTTGGCCAACAATTTCACCAATCTGAGCAATACCTTGTTGCAGCTCAGAGAAGCCTTCAATGAGCCCAATGACGTTGTGATGGTGGCCAGTGAGTTCGGTCGTACCTGCGCAGAAAATGGCACTCGAGGCACTGACCATGGCCATGGCAATGTCATGTGGCTGATGGGCAATGCGGTTCGGGGAGGTCAGTGGCATGGCCGCTGGGATGGCTTGTCTAAAAACAAATTGAACGAGGGCAGAGATTTGCCAGTTCACCACGATTTCAGAGGGTTATTTAGCCAAGCACTGAAGCGTTGCTTGGGCATGCCAGAAAGCAATGTGGCCGATTTATTTCCAGGATTTAAAAGTGATACCAGCTTACAGGCTCTCTTCAAGGCTTGATGGGTACCAATTTCATTGAAAATAGCACCACAATCCGTAACACTTTCCTGAAAACCACTCAATGGCGATGTCTAGCAGTACCGTGAATAAAAAAAATGGCAAGCCAAAATACACTGCAGCCCAAAAGCCTGCCAGCCAAGTTGGGCGAGGCTCTTTGAGTTTGTATCCCATGACTGTTTGGGCACTTCGTTTCTCAAGGAATTTTTTAAGCATGACTTTGCGCTTTAATTTCGCATCGAAAGAGGTGCTGTAATGATAGTGCATTGGGAAGGTCATGAACTTGCAGAATGGGACAAAGTTCATGCGGCAGCAGCAGGGGCTTTGCAACAAGATTGGGCCTATGGCTCAAGTCTTAAATTGTTGGGCGTTCCCGTATTGCGAGCCCGTGTTGTGGATCAAGGCGAACAAATAACCCAGGCGCAATTCATTGTCAGGAAATGGGGACGTTTGGGTGCCGTCGCACTGTGTACTCGGGGGCCAATCTGGTCTAAGGATTTATCACCAGACGCACAATCAATGGTTTACAAAGCCATGAAGAAAAGCCTGCCTTTATCGGGCATTCGTTTTATGGCGGTCACACCGGAAGTGCCCGAAGGCCAAGCGCATGGTTTACATCCCATGCGACGCATCATGTCTGGCATGTCAACCGTCATGCTAGACATTGCCAAACCCATGGCAGATTTAAGAGCGCAACTTGAAGGTCGGTGGCGCACCAGTTTGGCTGGTGCAGAAGCTAGCGTCTTGTCTGTTCAACGCGTAGGCACCAATGTAGGCCAATACAGATGGTTGCTTGAGAACGAAATGCAACAGCGCATTGACAAGCAGCTGGAAGGTTTGCCCTTGCCCTTTTTTGATCACTATGTGCAATCACGCAAGCAGCCGACTAAAAATATTTTGACGCTCAGAGCCGATGTGGGCCGTGACCGGGTTGCTGCCATGCTGTTCTTGATTCACGGTGAGGCTGCAACTTATCAAATTGGATGGACCAGTGAGCAAGGTCGTGACTTAAATGCACACCATTTGATCTTGTGGCGAGCCATCGAAGAGTTACAAACCAGAGGCATTCGCGTATTGGATTTAGGCGGTGTCAATACCGTTCGCAGTGCAGGTGTTGCCCGCTTCAAGATGCGAACCGGCGGTCAAGTTTTGACCCTTGCAGGTACCTATATTTAAAGTTGTCAACTACCGCCGTACAAAATCTCTATGTACCTCCCAAAGCAATTTAATTTTCCTGAGCATGCTCGAACCATCATTCGAGAACACCCCTTTGCCAGCCTCATTTCAAATGACGATGAAGGCTTTCCTTTTGTCAGTCACATTCCCATTAAATTGGTGTCGCATCCAACAGATACCAGCCAAGATTTGTTGTTAGGTCATGTGGCCAAAGGCAATCCACATGCTGCGTTTTTGGTACAGCGACCCGATGTATTGCTAACTTTCATGGGCCCTCAAGCCTACATGTCGCCTGCCGTTTATCCTGATCTCATTCGGGTGCCCACCTGGAGTTATTTGGCTGTTCATGTGAAGGCGCAAGTACGCATTTTGGAAGGTGAAGAGGCCAAAGATGCCATCTTGAAACAACTGATTTCAGACCATGAACCGCCTTATGCGCAGCAGTGGCGTGAATTGCCAGAAACCTACACCCATGCCATGCTGAACGGTATTGTGGCTTTTGAAATGCAAATGCTGGACATTCAAACCAAAGTCAAACTGAACCAACATCGACCCGAGTCGCATGCGGCCATGCATGCGGCCTATGAGGCGGGTAATGTGTCTGAAAAAGCCTTGGCACTTTGGATGAGACGCCTTGGAATGGTGACATGAACCAAGACTCAAAGTGGATGGCTGTCGCCCTTGAACTGGCCCATCAGGCAGGTCAAAGCGGCGAGGTGCCCGTGGGTGCTGTCGTAGTTCGCAATGGTGTTGTAGTTGGGAAAGGGCGCAATGGCCCAGTGGGTCTAACAGACCCCACTGCACATGCTGAACTTTTGGCACTTCGTGATGCAGCTCAAAATGTGGGCAACTACAGATTAGAAGATTGCACCCTCTATGTCACCTTAGAACCCTGCACCATGTGTGCGGGGGCCATTCTGAATTCTAGAATTTCGAGGGTGGTGTTTGGTGCATCGGAGCCTAAAACGGGTGCTGCAGGCTCTGTCCATAATGTGTTTCTGAATACCAGCATTAACCATCAGACTTCAGTGTTGGGTGGCGTCATGGCCGAGGAATCCAAGCAGCTTTTACAACAGTTTTTCAAACCTAAGCGTATGAATACCAATCCTTTGCGCGAAGACGCCCTCAGACCCCAAGATGAATGGTTTGAGGGGTTGCCAGATTATTCATGGCGTGCCAACTATCTGTCGGATTTGCCAGCCCTCAATGGGCTCAGAATGCATTACTTGGATGAGGCCAAGGACGCAAACAAAAATGATCAGCTGACGTATTTGTGTTTGCATGGAAATCCTGCGTGGAGTTATCTCTACCGCAAAATGATTCCAACATTTGTTGCTGCTGGGCACCGTGTTGTTGCGCCCGATCTGATTGGATTTGGAAAGAGTGACAAGCTCAAAAAAGCGAATCAGCACAGCTTTGATTTCCATCGAAATGTATTGCTGGCGTTCATCGAAAGATTGA